>CEWR01098586.1_pt1 | contig 18674 bp, 34 predicted proteins | sample 356321 | NCBI WGS metagenome assembly CEWR01 (sample SAMEA2621551, study PRJEB7988) | marine metagenome | biome: marine biome (ENVO:00000447); feature: mesopelagic zone (ENVO:00000213); material: "saline water (ENVO:00002010), including plankton (ENVO:xxxxxxxx)" | depth 790 m
GCTCTAAGTTACCTTCAGATAAAGCTTTTTGAGATTCTTCATAAAGAGAGAGAGCTGATGTTTGAGCAAAGATAGTTGTTGATAATAATAAGATAAAAATAATATTTTTCATTATACCGCCTTTAAAGTATTCATTTTTTAATTATCACGTAATCTATAAATCTTTTAAAAAAATACTAAATGTTATTTTTGTGCCGAAGGCGGGACTTGAACCCACACAGAGTTTCCTCCACTAACCCCTCAAGCTAGCGTGTCTACCAATTCCACCACTTCGGCTATCTTAATTTGTAGCTTCTTCTGGCAGAAGATCTTCAGAGGGTAAAGAGTATTCATTTGGAACAGCTAATTCTACTTCTCTAGATTCAGCATCTTTTTGAATAATAGACTCTGTAGAGGATGTAGATTCTCCGCTAAGAAAACCAATCGCTAACGCTAGACCAATAAATGTTATTCCAAGCCCTGTAGTTAGCTTGGTAATGAAATCATTTGCACCAGAAGATCCTAACATGGAATTAGCAACACCACCCATCATAGAATTTAAACCTCCTTGACCTGATTGCATTAATATTACCCCAATAAGCAATAAACTTACTAATGTATGTACTACTATTAAAAATTGAACCATAATACCTCTAATTTATTTTTTTTATAATTTGAATAAAGCTGTCAAATTTAGCACTTGCACCACCAATAAGAAAGCCATCAATTAAATCTATTTCAAGTAATTTTTCAACATTATCTTCATTAACAGATCCTCCATAAAATAAATATGGTTGATTTTTACTATTAATCACCCCAGACAAGACCAATTCAATCTCTTTATTTGAAGGAACATTTCCAGTACCTATAGACCAGACTGGTTCGTACGCTATTGCATAAGGAAGTGGATTAAAAAGAGGAGTTTCTTCTGGAAGTTGTTTATAAATCGTAGGTAATGTGTCGCCCAAATCTCTTTGTTCTTGTGTCTCACCTACACATAAAATTGGATAAATATCGCGAGCATGTAAAATATGAAATTTCTCTAAAATCGATTTATTATCTTCTTTATGAAGCATTCTTCTTTCTGAGTGACCAACGATACATGAATCAAGACCTACTCCCGACGAGTGACATCTTGATGATATTTCAGAGTCCGATTTTATCCGATAATCATAATCTTGCAGACCTAATGTAACATTCTTAATCTCTAAAGCATCTTTTACTGCAGGAAGGTGTTCAGCCTGAGGAAATAAAATAATGTCGACATATTTATTATAAAATAAATCTTCATATTTGTTTAGTTTTTTAACAAAATCAATTGATTCTTTCTCATTTAAATACTTTTTCCAGTTTGCTGCTATTGTTATTTTTTTCATTATTTTTTTAACATTTCTATTGCTGGAAGTTTATTTCCAGATAATAATTCTAAACAAGATCCTCCTCCAGTAGAGGCATGAGAGAATTCTTCAATTATTCCTTTTTTATAATTTCTAATAGCTGCAATAGTATCTCCTCCTCCAACAATAGAAGTACAATTATGATCTACAATTACATCGATTATCTTATTAGTGCCTATAGCAAAATCCTTATTTTCTGCTACACCAACGGTACCATTCCAAAAAACTGTTTTTGATTTTTTGATAATGTCTGTAAACAAATTAATACTTAACTCTCCTATGTCTTCACAAATCATTGTTTTCTTTATCTTATCACTACTTGCATAATGTAATTTTCCACTTCCAAATTTATTTAACTCTCCATTAAAATCTACAGGAAGAATAATATTTGTTTTACTCTTAGATGCCATTAACATAAGCTTTTTTGCTGTATCTATCTCATCTTTTTGGACTAGAGATTTTCCCATATTATACTTATTTGCAGTCAAAAAAGTATTTGCCATTGCACCTCCAATAAGAATGTTATCTGCAATGTTAAAAAAATGCTTAATCACATTAATTTTAGTATCAATTTTTGCTCCACCAATAATTAATGATACTGGACCTTCTACGTTAGAAACGCCATCAGAAAGAAATTGCATTTCTTTCTCCATCAATAATCCCATTCCTTTTGTTGTAAAACAATTAGTAATCCCTGCATTGGATGCATGTTCGCGATGAGCAGTACCAAACGCATCGTTTAAGTAAATAGATCCATGCTGAGCTAATTTAGAAGAAAATAATGGGTCATTGCTTGTTTCTCCGTCATGAAATCGTAAATTTTCTAATAAATGAATCTCTCCACTTTTTAAATTTCTTGATACGTCTATAGCATCTTCTGATATACAATCATGAGAAAACTTTATGGGCATTTCTAATAATTGGGCAAGCTTTTCTCCTGCGGGCATCAATGAAAGGCCAGAATCAGCTTTTCCTTTTGGTCTTCCTCGATGAGACATGAGAACAATCTTAGCGCCTTGATCAAGACAATATTGGATTGTCGGCAATGACTTAAGTATCCTATAATCGTCTGAAACTACGTCATTTTCAACGGGTACATTAAAATCAACCCTAATGAGTACGCATTGACTACTATTATTAGACTGAAAATCTATTGATGTAATTTTGCGCAACATAACTGCCTAAATAATACTAAAAAATTTAGACAATACCTTGGTCAATCATAGAATCTGCAACTCTTACAAATCCGCCAATATTAGCACCATCTACATAGTTGATAAAGTCGCCTTTAGAGCCATACTTAACACATGTAGTATGAATACGCTCCATGATTTCTTTTAACAGTCCATCAACCTTATCTCTCTTAAGTGGAATTCGTGTACTATTTTGACTCATTTCAATACCAGAAATAGCTACACCGCCAGCATTCGCAGCTTTACCGGGACCGTATAAGATTTTTTTGGCAACAAAATGACGTACAGCATTTGTAGTTGACGGCATATTCGCACCTTCAGCAATCACGAAACATCCATTTTTTAATAACTCTTTAGCGTCACCAAGATTTAATTCATTTTGAGTTGCACATGGAAGTGCAATATCACATTTTATTGACCATGGACGTTTTCCTTCAAAGTATTCAACCTTATATTTTTTGGCATATTCAGATATTCTAGCTGATCTTTTACCTTTAAGTTCCTTGACATATTCTAATTTTTCCTGAGTAATACCATCTGGATCATAAATAAATCCACTAGAGTCAGATAAAGTACATGGCTTTGCTCCTAGATCAATTAATTTTTCACAAGCAAATTGTGCCACATTTCCAGAACCGGATACTGTAACCGTTTTTCCCTCTAAAGAATCATCTCTCGTTTTAAGCATTTCAGCAACAAAATAAACTAGTCCGTAACCTGTGGCTTCAGGACGAATTACACTTCCACCCCAATTCGTTCCTTTTCCAGTTAATACGCCAGTAAATGCATTTCTTATTTTTTTGTATTGACCAAACAGATATCCGATTTCTCTACCTCCAACACCAATATCACCGGCTGGAATATCAGTACGTCTACCTATATGTCGATAAAGCTCATTCATAAAAGCATAACAAAAATTCATAATTTCTTTATCAGATTTTCCTTTTGGATCAAAGTTTGATCCTCCTTTACCTCCTCCGAGGTTTAACCCTGTAAGACTATTCTTGAATACCTGCTCAAAAGCAAGGAATTTTAAAATTCCCAAATTAACACTCGGATGAAATCTCAATCCACCTTTATAAGGCCCAATCGCAGAATTGAATTGAATTCTATAGCCTAAATTTACATGAACCTCATTGTTATCATCCATCCATGGAACTCTAAAAATAATGGTTCTATCTGGAACGACAATCCTATCAAGAATATTGAACCTACCGTATTCTGAATTTGCATTTGCTGTGTCCCATATAGAATGAATCACTTCTTCTACAGCTTGATGAAATTCTTTTTGGTCATCATATCTACCTATTACCGATTCTAAAAATTCTTCTTTTGTTTTATATTTCATGAGTCAGTCAACCTCTATGTTATATTGTTCATGCTTAAAATTACACAATAAGATAAAAAATGAAACGTTTTTCTTGTAAAAATAATTTAGACATTTAGGATGAAGTAATATAACTTTAAACCTTCAATGGCGGAGTAGCTCAGTTGGTTAGAGCAGCGGAATCATAATCCGAAGGTCGGGAGTTCAAATCTCTCCTCCGCTACAAATTATTAATTTACTTTTTCTCACATATTTAATCTCAGATTCTGTAAGTACAGACTTAAAATATTCATTAGCATATCTCTTGTTGTACAATGTATCATGCTGTACTCCTTTTTTAGGGGCTTTATTCTTTTTCAATGATCCTGAGATCTCAATCACTATCTGATTTATCTCATTTTCTGAGCAATCTATATTAAGCCAATCAAATAATGAAACGATTGCACCATTAGGATTAACAGATAAATCATGCTGATTAAAAAAATAGATTTTATCATTATTCAATATTTTTTGTTTAAACGCTGTATAAAGATAGAAAAACTGTACCGCTCCAACTACAAAAGGTGAAATGTCATTATTATTAAATTGGTTGGGATTCTTAATATCTACACCAATACGCTCAAGACCTTTTAATAATTGACTATATTCGCTAAATGTCCAAGACATCCTTTTAAAACTTCCCGCCAATGGAAGTAATGGCCTTTCGCACATTATAACCTTATAATTTTTAGATAGATATTTAGATGCAAAAACTAAAAATGGATCTTTAATGATTAATTCTCTTTCAGGATTAATATACTTTGCTTTTTTAAAAGAAATAGATGATTCGTTTCCAAAGGTATATTTTATCAATCTTTTAAATAAGGAATCGTTCTTCTTTATTCCCAACTTAAACCTTCCATTTAAATCTAATAAGCTAGCTAAAATTCCATCGAAATCATTCTCCATAATATTAGATCCTGGAATAAGATAGTTAATATCTATCGATTTCAAACCCTGAGAGCTGTTAAATGGCTCATAAAGCACGTTATAAGGGGCTTTTTGAGATATAAGCTTACCAACTATAGTGGTAGCTGTTCTAGGCATACCAGAAACTATTATTGGATTCTTAGAATATTTATTATTTTTAAACATGAATATGATTCAATATAATGCAAAAGAAAAAAAATACCAAAAATCAATTCGATTCATTAAATCTTTAAATCAAAAAGATAAAATCAATAATATCTTGAAATACCTATATAATGAATTTGAAGATTGGATTTTTTGTGGGTTCTACATAAAGGAAGGAAATCAACTAGAAATCTCAAATTATTATTCGGATAATATACCTTGCAGTCCAATTGAAATAAATGGTATATGCGGACAATCTATAATGGACAACAATACTTTGATTGTAAATGATGTAAGTAAGTTTAAAAATCATATCATATGTGATGAAAATAGTATGTCTGAAATTGCTATACCTTTTATTAAAGATAATAAGAAGTACGTTCTTGATATAGATTCAAAGAATCTCAATGATTTTGATCAGATAGATGAAAAATATTTAAAAGAAATAATAGAAAAAATTTAAGCGTCTTCTTTTGGCGCTTCTTCAGACTCTACAGGAACTACTTCATCAACCTTAAACTGAGCCTTATCAACAAATTCAATTAAGGAAATTTTAGCTGCATCGTTTGTTCTTGTACCAAGCTTAATAATGCGAGTATAGCCGCCAGGTCTATCTGAATAAACTGGAGCAATAACATCGAATAAAGTTTTTACAGCATCTAAGTTGTGAATTTTCTTCATCACTTCTCTTCTATTGTGTACACTTTTTTCTTTTGCCTTAGTAATCATTGGCTCAATAAACTTTCTTAACTCTAGAGCTTTTTGATGCGTAGTTTTAATACGTTTATGCTCAATTAGTGAGCTTGCCATATTAGACATCATTGCTTTTCTATGAGCAGTAGACTTACCAAACTTTCTAGCTGATACTCTTTTTCTCATTTACACTTCATCCTCTACATAAGGACTAGTATCCATTCCGAATTTTAGACCCATGGCTTCAAGTTTTTCAATCAACTCGTTGAGTGATTTACGACCAAAGTTTTTATACTCAAGCATCTCTGCTTCATCTTTGTCTACTAATTCACCAATTAGAGTAATTCCAGCAGCTTCTAAACAATTGTGACTTCTTACTGATAGTTCCATTTCATCAATTGAAGATTCAAGAAGCTTACGAATCTGTAAAATTTCCTCACTAACAGGTTTATCAATTTCTAATACAGAAGGATTGCTGATAGAGTGAATAATATTATAATGTTCAGCAAGAACAGAAGAACAGTAACTAACTGCATCAATAGGGCTGATAGATCCATCTGTTTTAACATCCAAAGCTAACATCTCTAAATCTTCTTTTGCTCCAGGTAATGGAGAAACATTAAATGCTACTTGAGTAACAGGATTAAAAATACTATCAATCGGTATCATTCCAACAGGTGAATTATTTAGCTTATTTTCTTCGCTAGATTTATAACCTTTACCAATTCCTAATCTTAGTTCTAGCTCAAAAGTAGTTCCCTTAGAAATATCTGTAATATAATGTTTAGGATTTAGAATAGTGAAATCATCACTTACAGCTTGAATATCAGCTGCTGTAAATGTTTTTTGACCTTTAATTTTTATGAAAATAGGCTCTACAGAGCTTTCGAATAAATGAAATCTTACTCCCTTTAAATTCATAATTACATCTGCGATGTCTTCTTTTACGCCATCAAGAGTTGAAAATTCATGTAAAGCACCTTCAATCTTAACATTCGTGATAGCTGCTCCAGGTACTGCAGTCAATAAAGCTCTTCTTAAGGAGTTACCAATAGTTATACCGTACCCTCTTTCAAGTGGTTTAATAAGAAAATTACTCGAATTTTCTTCAGTTATTTTATGTGAAATCTTAAATTTTAAATCATTGCTCATTTTTCTTCCTTTATCTTGAATAGTATTCAACAACTAATTGTTCGTTCATGGTTAAGTCAATTTCATCTCTCTCAGGATAATTAACAAATGTTCCTTCCATTTTGGCTTTATCAACAGAAAGCCAAGAAACGCTTAAATCACCTTTAACCATTTTAATAGAATTTAATATAATATCTAATTTTTTACTTTTTTCTCTTACTTGTACAACGTCACCAGGTTTTAAGCGATAAGATGCAATATTAACCTTAGCACCGTTTACCATAAAATGTGCATGACTAACAAGTTGTCTTGCCGCTGATCTTGTAGGTCCAAACCCAAGCTTATATACTACATTATCCAATCTAGATTCAAGCAAGACCAATAAATTAAATCCAGTTTCACCTTTCATCTGTGAAGCTTTCTTAAAGTAGGTTCTAAATTGTTTCTCTAATGTACCATATGTAAACTTAATTTTTTGTTTTTCTTGTAATTGCACAGCATAAGTTGAAGGACGTCTACCGGTTTTCCCATGCTGACCAGGTCGATGTCCTTTTTTTGATAATAGTCTATCAAATTTAGGGTTACCAAAAATATTAACTCCAAGCTTTCTAACTAACTTACCTTTCGGTGTATTTAATTTTGCCATACTTTTAAACTCTTCTTTGTTTTTTAGGTCGACATCCATTATGAGGTAATGGTGTCACATCTGCTATTGATTTTACTTGCAAGCCAGCGCTGGATAATGCTCTGATAGCCGATTCTCTACCTGCGCCAGGACCCTTAACTCTTACTGCTACACTAGCCATACCCATACTTACTACCTCGCTAGCTACTTTTTCTGAAGCTATGGTAGCTGCATATGCTGTATTTTTTCTAGAACCTTTAAACCCTGCTTTACCTGCAGTAGCCCATGCAATAACATTTCCATTTTCATCGGTTATAGTGATATTCGTATTATTGAACGTCGCCTTTATGTGAACGATGCCATTTGGATTTATCTTTTTCTTATTCTTTCTTGATCTAGTTTGTGTTGCCATATATTATACTGCTGCTTTCTTACCAAGTGATATTGTTTGTTTTTTTCCGCTTCTTTTTGTTCTAGAGTTAGTCTTTGTTCTCTGACCTCTTACTGGAAGAGATTTTCTGTGTCTTATTCCTCTATAACTACCAATATCTTGTAGTCTTTTAATATTTCTTAAATTTTCACTTCTTAATTCACCTTCAATCAATAATTTTAAATCTACAATAACTTTTCTAATTGCATCTTCATCTTTAGAGCTTAAATCCGTAACTCTTACATCTGGATTGACTTTTGCTAATTCACATACTTTCATTGCAGTATTAAGCCCAATACCATGGACATAACGCAATGAATATGCAACTTTCTTATCTTTTGGTATATCAATACCTGCTATTCTAGCCATTATCCTTGCCTTTGCTTAAACCTAGGGTTCTTCTTATTAATAACGTAAATACGTCCTTTTCTACGTACAATAACGCAGTCACGTGTTCTTTTCTTTACTGATGCTTTAACTTTCATAATTATTGCCTAAAAGTAATTCTTCCTCTGCTTAAATCATATGGAGATAATTGTAAGTCAACTTTATCTCCTGGTAGCATTTTAATATAATGCATACGCATCTTTCCGCTTACATGAGCAAGTACTTCATGCTCTTTACCGCCTAAGTTAATAGCTACTCTAAACCTAGCGCCTGGTAAAGCCTCTTTAATTACTCCCTCTACTTCTATTGATTCTTGTTTTGTCATTATGTTAAAATTCTGGGTTGCAACTTAGTAATAAGAATTGAATGTTCAAAGTGTGCACTTGGTTGCCCGTCTTGCGTCCTAATTGTCCATCCATCTGAGTCAGTTTTAATATATCTTGATCCTAAGTTTACCATTGGTTCAATTGCTAAACACATGCCTTCTTTCAATTCAACGTCATGACTAGCACTTCTAGGGGTAGAAAAATTTGGAACTTGTGGTTCAAGATGTAATTGAGTACCAATTCCATGGCCCACTAATTCTCTTACTATTGAACAACCTTTTGATTCAACATGCTTTTGTATTGCATCGCTAATATCAAAAACGCGATTTCCTACTACTGCTTTGCTAATCCCTATTTCTAATGCTTCTTTTGTAATATCTAATAATGATTGTTTTTCTTCGGAAATTTTTCCAACAGCTAACGTTCTTGCTGAATCACTGTAATAATCATTCTTTAAAACTCCACAGTCTATACCAACAATTTGACCTTCCTCTAAAACCACATCTTTTGGTATACCATGAACTACTTCATCATCAATTGATACAGTTAATGTTGAAGGAAAATTATTATACCCTTTAAATGCAGGTTTAGCATCTCTAGATAAGATATATTCTTCTGCCAACCTATCTAACTCTATTACAGATTGACCTGGTTTAACATGATTTTCAATCATATTGAGTGTATCAGATAAAATCTGACAACTCTCAGTCATTTGAGAAACTTGATTAGTGTTATTTAAGTCAACCACTATCTTCTTCCTCTAACTTTACCTTTTGATAGGAAGCCATCGTAATGCCTAGATAATAAGTGTGTTTCTACCTGGCTTAGAGTGTCTAATCCAACACCAACAATAATTAATAAGCTAGTTCCTCCAAAAAATGAAGCATAACTATAATCTAAACCAACTAATTGTTGTAAGAAGTATGGCATCAAAGCAATAAATCCAAGGAAACATGCACCTGGAAGTGTCACTCTAGTAAGAATATTCTCTATAAATTGTGCTGTCTTTTTTCCTGGCTTTACTCCGGGAATAAACCCTCCCTGCTGCTTCAAAGTAGAAGCTACCTGATTCGGATCAAATTGTAATGCAGTATAAAAATAAGTAAAGAATACAATCAATAATGCAAAACATACATTTGAAAACCAATGATCCATTGCAAACCAAGACATAAAATTAGATTGAGTTGCATCTTGACCTACGAATGTAGCGATAGTACCAGGAATTAATAATATAGATTGCGCAAATATAATAGGTATAACTCCTGCTGTATTAATCTTTAAAGGGAGGTAAGTAGATTGTCCACCATACACTTTTCTTCCAATAATTCTTCTAGCATATTGAACGGGTACTTTTCTCAAACCCTGTTGTATAAGTATAATTAACATAACTAGGAAAAAGAATAAGATTGCAAGAGAAAGTTCTGAAAGAATACCTCTTACGCCCTGTTGAAAATACGAAATTTCAGATAAAACAACATTAGGAAATGCTGCTAAAATTCCAACCATAATGATAAGAGATATGCCGTTACCTATACCATGTTCTGTAATTTTTTCACCAAGCCATAACAGTAGCATTGTACCTGTTGTAATAGAGATTACTGCAGTAAATCTAAAAACAAATCCTGGATTTAATACAATACCATAACTCTCTAATAAAAAAGCAATACCAATAGACTGAACAAGTGCTAAAATTACTGTACCATATCTGATAATTTGATTAATTTTAGCTCTTCCACTTTCTCCTTCTTGTGCTAAGCGTTGAAAATATGGGAGAGTCGTTTGAAGTATTTGTACAACAATTGAAACTGAAATATATGGCATAATTCCTAATCCAAATACAGCAGCTTGACCAAATGCTCCTCCTGTAAACATATTAAATAAACCAAAAAAAGTATCATTTAAAGATTCCATAGTTTGACGAAGAGCTTCGGGGTCAATACCGGGAATAGGCACTTGAGCTCCAAGCCTAACAATCATCAAGATTCCTAGAGTAAATAATATTTTACTTCTCAATTCAGGAATAACAAAAATATTTCTTAGTTTTTCAATCATTGAACAGTAACCTTTCCACCTGCTGCTTCAATTTTTTTAACTGCGGATGCACTAAATGCTGATGCAGTAACATTATAAGCTTTATCAATATCACCATTTCCAAGAATTTTTACAGCAACAAAACTTGAAGAGATTAATCCTTTTGCTAGTAGAACCTCAGAATCAATATTCTTTGCTTTAATCTTAGCAATTTGAGAAAGATTTACAATTTCATATGATTTTGCAAAATTAAAATTATTAAATCCTCTAGTTGGAACTCTTCTATGAAGAGGTACTTGACCTCCTTCAAACCAATATCTGTTTTTAAAACCACTTCTTTGACCTGCTCCTTTATGACCTCTTCCGGCAGTTCCACCTAAGCCAGAACCAGGTCCTCTACCAACTCTTTTAGAGGGTTTTGTAGCTTTAATAGGTTTTACTAATTTCATTTTACTTCCTCAACCTTAACTAAATAATCTATTTTCTTTATCATTCCATTTATTGCGTCATTTAGATCTAAAACAACTGATTTATTCATTTTTCTAAGACCTAACGCATCAAGAGTAGCCTTGGCTTTTTTTGAATAGCCAATTCTACTTTTTATTTGTGTAATTTTAATTTGTTTTTTAGTCATTTTTTTAAATCTCAAATAATGTTTTTGGTGTTTTTCCTCTCTTCTTAGCAACAACTCTAATATCCTGCAAACTTGTTAAAGCATTCATCACAGCCTTAGCAACATTCATAGGATTGTTTGATCCTAATACTTTTGAGTAAATATTATTAATACCAACTTGTTCCATAATCAATCTTACTGCAGAACCAGCTATAATACCTGTTCCAAACGGAGCTGGTTTTAATAGCACTCTACTGGCACCATGTTTGCCTATAATTTCATGAGGAATAGTATAATTATAAACAGGGACCTTGACTAAATTTTGCTTTGCATCATCTTTAGCTTTAGTAATAGACACAATTACTTCATTGGCTTTTCCTGAACCAATACCAACATGTGCTTTACCATCACCAATAACAACTATAGTCGAAAAGCTGAATCTCTTTCCACGAGAATTAACCTTCGCAACTCTGTTAATTCTTATAACGGATTCTTCTTTTAAATCAAGTTCTGAATAATTAATCATACTCATTTATTCTCCAATATTAAAATTCTAGTCCACCTTTTCTAGAAGCTTCTGCAAAAGATTTTACTCTTCCATGGTATCTGAAGCCATTTCTATCAAAGTATACTTTTTTAACTTTTTTTGCTTTCGCTCTCTCAGATAATGATTTTCCAACGAGAGAAGCTAATTCGCTTTTATTAACTTTTTCTTTTATATAAGCCTTTTCTTTTGAAGAAGCAGCTACTAAAGTAGTTTGATTAAAATCATCAATAATCTGTGCCTCTATATGTCTAGCACTCTTATAAACGCATAATCTGTATTCGCCTTCAACTGGAAAAGATTTTTTTGATCTTTTTCTTCTTCTTAAATATTGCTCTTTTTTTAATTTTAAACCTCTCATCTATTCGCCCCCTCCAACAGTTTTACCCTGTTTCGAACGAACATATTCATCTTTATATCTAATTCCTTTTCCTTTATAAGGTTCAGGCTTTCTTAAAGATCTTATTTTTGCTGCTACTTGACCTACAGCTTGTTTATCTATACCCTTAATTTCTAATTCACCTTTTTGAGCAACTGCTTCAACACCTTCAGGCAAATCAAAAATAATATCATGGGAAAAACCTAACTGTAAAATTACTCTATTGTTTTGAGATTTAGCATTATAACCAATACCTATAATCTCTAAATGTTTAGAGAAGCCATTTGTAACTCCTTCAATAGCATTAAAAACTAACTGCCTAATAGTACCATGCATAGCTCTTGAAACTTTATCTTCTGCGTTTCTTGAAACGGATAAACTATTATCTTTGATTTTTATTGTTACTTCTTCGCAAATATCAACCGATAACTTGCCCTTAGGGCCTGCCACCAATAAATGTTGAGTATTGTTCTCTACTTTTACACCTTCTGGTATTGTAATTACGCTATTTCCTATTCTTGACATATTACCAAACGTTGCAAAGCAACTCTCCTCCAACTTTTAATTTTCTTGCTACTTTATTACTTATTACACCTTTTGAAGATGATATAACACTAATCCCTAAACCATTCAATACTCTAGGAATTTCATCCGAAGCTACATAAACTCTTTTTCCAGGTTTACTAATTTTTTCAATTGTTGTAATTGCTGGCGACTCATTGTGATATCTTAAAAAAATTCTAATATCCTCTTTCTTGTCTTCCTTGTTTACAAAAACAACATTATCAATATATCCCTCTTCTTTTAATACAACTGATATTCTTTTTTTCAATAATGAAGAAGGTATATCTATCCATCTTTTTTTAGATGAATAACCATTTCTTATTCTTGTACAAAAATCTGCTATTGGATCTGTCATTGACATAAAATATTCTCCTTACCAACTGGCCTTAGTTACACCAGGTAATTCACCTTTTAATGCTAATTCTCTAAAAGTTATTCTTGATAAACCAAATTTTCTCATATACCCTTTTGGTCTTCCAGTCACAGCGCATCTGTTTGTTAAACGAATACTGCTTGAACTTCTAGGCAGCTTCTGAAGCTTCTCTATAGCTTTCATTTTTTCATCTTCTGGAGTATTAGGATTTTTAATCAATCCTCTTAACTCTTTTCTTAGAGTATAATATTTTTTCACTTTTTTCATTAAGTGAACTTCTCTTACAACTTTAGATTTTTTAGCCATTTTCTTCCTTGTCTAAGTTATTATCTGTTAAAGCTTTCTTGTCTCTAATTGGCAATCCCATAGATCTTAATAATTCATAAGATATTTCATCGCTATCAGCTGATGTGGTAATAATAACATCCATCCCCGTAACAGAATCAACTTTATCGTAGTCAATTTCTGCAAATACAATTTGCTCTTTGATTCCAAAACTATAGTTACCTTGTCCATCAAATGACTTATCAGATAATCCTCTAAAATCTCTTGTTCTTGGAAGAGCTACCGCACATAATCTCTCTAAAAATTCATACATATAATCTTTACGCAAAGTCACTTTACATCCAACGGGAAATCCTTTTCTAATCTTAAAATTAGAAACATCTTTCTTTGCTTTGGTAATCACTGGCTTTTGACCGGTAATTAACATCAGTTCATCAAGAGCCGCCTGTAGAGCTTTCTTATTTTCTTTTGCGTTACCTAAGCCAATATTTAATGTAATTTTTTTAATCTTAGGTACTTGCATAACAGTAGTTAAATTGAAAGTCTTCATTAAGTGAGGCCTAACTTCATCTAAATATTTTTTCTTATAATTTGGTGTTGCCATAAATCTTAACCTAATTCCTTACCAGACCTTTTTGAAACTCTTACTTTTGATTTATCTTCCAGTACTTTGAATCCGATTCTAGAAGCCTTATCGCTTTCTAAAGCCATTAAATTTGAAACATGCAAAGATCTTTCTCTCTCTGTGAATCCGCCTTTTGGATTTTCTTGAGAAGGTTTTAAAGTTCTTTTTGTTAAAGCAACACCTTCAACAATAGCTCTTTGAGTTTCTGGTATCACTTTAAGCACTTTACCTGAAAGGCCCTTAAAATTTCCAGCTACTACTTTTACCATCATATTTTTTTTAATTTTCATTATAAAACCTCCGGCGCCATTGAAATAATTTTCATATAACCACCTTCTCTTAATTCTCTTGCTACAGGACCAAATATTCTAGTTCCTTTTGGTTCATTTTGAGCATTTAAAATAACTGCAGCATTATCATCAAATCTGATATAAGATCCATCTTTTCTTCTTACTTCTTTCTTCACTCTAACTACTACAGCTCGAGCAACCTCTCCTTTTTGAACCATACCACCAGGAGTAGAAGATTTAACAGCCACAACGATAAGATCACCAACACTAGCATATCTCTTCTTTGATCCACCTAGAACTTTAAAACATTGTACTGTTTTTGCTCCAGAATTGTCAGCTACCTTTAATCTTGTTTCTGCTTGTACCACTATTTATTTCCGTTCTTAATTAATTTAGATGTACGCCATCTTTTCAATTTACTAAAAGGCTTAGTTGCTAACAGTTCTACCATATCACCTTTTTTGAAAGTATTATTTTCATCATGTGCATAATATTTTTTTGATCTCTTCATGTACTTCTTGTAAAGTTTATGTTTTACAAGTCTATCTACACTAACTACCACAGTTTTATCCATAGCGTCAGAAACAACAGTACCTACTAGTTTTTGAGTATTTCTATCCATCAATATTTCCCTTATCTAAGGTTTTTTCTCTTAATATCGTATTAATTTTAGCATTTTCTTTCCTTAGGTCAGATAACACTTTATAATCTTCTAATTGTTGAATTGACTTCTGAAAGCGATATTTCTGCAAGCTTTCTTTGTTATCAACTAAGCGTGATAATAAATCTTTATCAGATAATTTTCTTAGATCATTAACTTTCATCTAATCCTCTTTTTGCAACTAATTTTGTTTTAATTGCTAATTTATTACCAGCAATTCTAAATGCTTCTTGAGCTACTTCTCTAGGAATACCCTCTACTTCAAATAAAATTCTACCAGGTTTCACATTTGCTACCCAATATTCTGGAGATCCTTTTCCTTTACCCATTCTTGTTTCTAATGGTTTTGCTGTAATTGGCTTATCTGGAAAAATTCTAATCCACATTCTACCTAATTTTCTTACTCGTCTAGATATTGAAATTCTAGTAGCTTCAATTTGTCTAGCTGTAACCCATCCTGATTCCATTGCTTTTAATCCATAACTACCAAAATTGACTTCGGTACCACCCTTGGCCATACCTTTTCGATTTCCTCTATGAACTTTTCTATATTTAATTTTTTTAGGTTCTAACATTATTTCTTAGCCTTTGTAAATCCATTACAGATCCATACCTTAATTCCTATGATACCATATGTTGTATGAGCCTCTACTAATGCATAGTCAATATCTGCTCTAAGAGTATGTAATGGAACTCTTCCATTCATAAATCTTTCAGATCTAGAAATCTCTACTCCGCCCAATCTTCCAGCAACATTAATTCTAATACCTTCTGCTCCCATTCTCATGGTAGACTGCATAGTTTTGTTAAGCACTCTTCTATAAGCCATTTTCTTCACTAATTGAGTAGCAATATTTTGACCTACTAATTCAGCATTTAATTCAGGTCTTTTTACCTCATTTATATTTAAATGAATATCATTAGTGTTACATAGCTTTGAAACTTCTTTTTTCAGTCTAGTAACTTCTTCTCCACCCCTACCAATAACAATACCAGGTCTAGCTGTATGAATACTAACAGTAATTGCTTGCGAAGTTCTCTCAATATTAATGGATGCAACTGAAGCATCTTGCAATCTTTTCTTTAGATATTTTCTTAATTTAATATCTTGTGCAAGATCAGCCGCATAAGCATTTTTCTTTGGAAACCAATTTGAACTCCAGTTCTTATTGAGCTCTAATCTTAAACCTTTTGGATGTGTCTTTTGTCCCATTAATTATCCTATAACTATTTTTAAATGACTTGTTCTTTTTTTAATTCTATTTGCTCTTCCTTGAGCTCTTGCTCTAAATCTTTTTTGTGCAGGACCTTCATCTACGGTAATAGTTTTTACTTTAACCTCATTCATATCCTTGTCAAAATTCTCTGTGTTTCCGGCATTAGCAATAGCAGAAGATAGTGTTTTTTCAATAATCTGAGCACCTTTCTCATCCATATGTCTTAAAGATGATAATGCTTTATTTACATTTAAACCACGAACACAGTTAGCTACTTTTCTTAGCTTCTTTGGTGAATGCTTTACATTATTAGATCTTGAAGTGATATCCATAATTATTTTTTCTTTCTATCTCCTGAATGCATTCTAAATGTTCTTGTAGGAGAAAATTCTCCTAATTTATGACCAACCATATTCTCTGTAATAAAAATAGGTATAAATTTATTTCCATTGTGTACAGCAAAAGTATGTCCTACAAAATCTGGGACAATTACAGAATTTCTTGCCCACGTCTTTATAACACCTTTCTTTGGTGACTCATTCATTTTATCAACTTTTTTTAATAATTTAATATCGATATGAGGTCCTTTTCTAATAGATCTAGACATTAATCATTTCTCCTTTTTACTATTAGAGCATTTGACTTTTTCTTTTTCTTTCTAGTCTTGAAACCTTTTGTAGGCTGACCCCAAGGAGACACTGGATGTCTTCCACCTGAACTCTTACCTTCTCCACCGCCATGAGGGTGATCAACAGGATTCATTGCTACACCTCTAACTTTAGGACGTTTTCCAAGCCATCTTGATCGACCTGCTTTACCTGAACGCACTAATTCATGCTGCTTATTACCAACTACACCAATTGTAGCTAAACATTTATCTAGAACCATTCGAACTTCTCCAGATGGCATTTTTAGTGTTACATAGTTATTGTCATGAGCCATTACTTGGACATATGTTCCTGCACTTCTAGCCATTTGCGCCCCTTTACCAGGGATTAATTCAATATTATGTACAAATTGACCTGATGGGATATTTTTTAATTGCATAGCATTACCAGTTTTTAATTCTGCTTTTTCTGAAGAAATTATTATATCTCCAACTTTTAAACCATCTGGTTGTACAATATATCTTTTTTCTCCATCTACGTAGTGGATCAAAGCAATAAATGCGCTTCTATTTGGATCGTACTCAATAGTTGCTACTTTACCTTCAATGTTAAATTTATTTCTTTTAAAGTCTATTAATCTATAGCTACGTTTATGTCCACCACCTCTTCTACGAGAAGTAATACGACCTCTATTATTTCTACCACCAGTCTTATTTAATTTTCTGACCAATGATTTTTCAGGTTTACTAACAGTAATCTCAGAAAAATCTGGCTTAGAAGTAAATCTTGAAGCTGGGGTAACCGGTTTTAGTTGTCTTATTGCCATAATTTATATTTATACACCAAATAAGTCTATATTGTAACCCTCTACGAGTGTTACAATAGCTCTCTTTTTTAGTTTAGTATATCCATTTGTTCTAATTGTTCTTCCATTGCTTTTTACAGTCATCTGCTTAGCCTTACCTTTTCGATTGCTTACAGCAACTTTAAGGACTTTAACTTTAAATTTTTCTTCTACAGCTTTTTTAATCTCAATTTTATTTACTTCCAAAGGAACTTCGAATGCATACTTATTTTCAGACTCCTGAAGAGATGTCATTTTCTCTGTCACTATCGGACGAATTAAAATTTGTGAAAAATGATTCATAACTATTTCTTATCTCCAAATCTTTCTGATACTAAGGCCAAAGCACTTGCATCAAATAACAATGCATCATTATTCATCAAATCTGCCACAGAACATGATAATGCTTTTACAACTTTTACATATTCAATATTTCTTGATGCTAATGCTAAATTTTCATTCACTTCAGATACAACAATTGTCATTTTTTTATTAGCCAGGCTATTAGATTCTAAGAATCCAACAAAATCTTTTGTTTTATTCGTTTTTAACTCTATTGAGTCAATCACTTTCAAAGCATCATTTTTAACTTTTTCTGATAAAACGCATTTAAAAGCTAATTTTTTAGTCTTAGCATTTACTTTTTTAAAATAATATTGTGGACTAGGACCAAAAATAACACCACCACCTCTATTTAAAGGAGATCTGATTGTTCCTTGTCTAGCATTACCAGTCCCTTTTTGTTTGAATGGTTTTTTACCACCACCAGAAACTGCAGATCTATTTTTTGTAGATCTAGTTCCCTGTCTAGCATTCGTTAATTCTGCTATAACACACTGATAAACGACTTGATCGTTCATAGGTACCTTAAACACTGAATCGCTTAAGCTATAATCTTTGCTACTATTTATTGATTTAATTTTCATTTTTTTAAGATAAACACTGGTGTATTATTTGGGCCAGGAATAGCTCCTTTAACATATAGTAAATTATTTTCTTTATCGATATCAACAATCTCAAGATTTTGTGCGGTAACATT
>CEWR01107725.1_pt1 | contig 18674 bp, 14 predicted proteins | sample 356321 | NCBI WGS metagenome assembly CEWR01 (sample SAMEA2621551, study PRJEB7988) | marine metagenome | biome: marine biome (ENVO:00000447); feature: mesopelagic zone (ENVO:00000213); material: "saline water (ENVO:00002010), including plankton (ENVO:xxxxxxxx)" | depth 790 m
CAAAATAATAATACGTAAAATAAAATTCAGAATTTAAATAACAATATTCTACCCATCCTTTTAACATAAACCGAATAAGAGAAACATACATTAACAAACCTAAGACCAAGCGATAGATCGCTAATGGAAAAATATGTGTGCTTTCATTTAATTGGTTTTTTAAAACACTTAATCTCCATCATTATCATTAAATGTAATTGTCGAACCTGTAGAACTTGCCATATCAACCTTTATTAAAAACAATAAATCATTACAGTAACTTTGAAGACTGAATACTTTCTCAAGATTATTTTGTAATGCAGAATTTAAACTTTCATCAAATAAAGAAATTTCTAGAATTATATTTTCCAATGCTTCTTTAATTTTAATACGCAAATCATCATTATTTATATCTCTCAAATATTCGTCAAAACCTATTTTACGAGTATTCGCAATATAATCTCCAGTAAAGGTTCGGTTAAGTTCTTCAATATTATTCTTTATCAATGCTAAAGAAATATCACTTCTAAATGCTTCTGTTTCTTCAAAATCAACAATACCTCCATTATAATCTCCTAAAGGTCTGCCTAATTTACTGTAGATTATTTCTTCAATTAAAGTGACCATGGCATTTACCGTTTGATTTAACCCACCATCTAAATCGTTTTGAACGGCACTTATATAAGTGGGACCATATCCTTCCCAAATAGAAAATATTTCATTGGATAAATTACTTAAATCTTGAACTAAAGCAACTAAATAATCTACCCTTCTAGCATCTGATTGCATTTCGGCTAAAACACTTTCCTGATCAGATTTAAACAATAAATATTCTACTGCTGAGACTCCTTTAGATGATGACCCTACAGAGTTAATAAAATCTATATCTATAGGAACAGAACTATTAATGTATTCTTCAATATTAGAATAATTAGTTGGCCAAGTATTAATTCGAGTATGAATAAAACTATCTTCCACTTCGCCTATATTATAAACCTCACATTGTTTCCAAATTGCGGTTAAACTCTCCCATTGGCCTTGTATCCTTAATAAATTCTCTAAACTGGAATTTTGTTCAAAGGAAGTGGCTTTTTCTTTTAATACATCAGCTTGATTAATAAATGCTGTGTGCAATGGTAAAATTCCATGTGTAAAAGTGTTATTTAATAAAGCTTTTCGATTGTATTCTATCTGTGCTTGATCTTCTGATATCCCATCAGAATCACAACTAATAATAACTAAGACTAATAATAGTCCTAATAAAATAGAACGGTTTAAAATGCTTTTTTTCATTATAATGAATTGATAAATAAAATTAAATTTTGACGCTCATCGGCCGTATAGCCCATAAACTCATTTTTAGGATTTTCAGCTTCACCTCCATGCCACAATATAGCTTCTTCAATATTCCTAGCTCTACCATCATGCAAGAAATAAGTATGATTATTTACAGTCTCAAATAAACCAATTCCCCATAAAGGAGGAGTTCTCCATTCATTTCCATTTGCTAAATAATCTGGACTTCCATCTGCTAATCCTTCTCCCATATCGTGTAATAATAAATCGGTATAAGGTCTAATTGTTTGGTTTGATAATGCTTGAATGCTATGATTACCTGTAATGATTTTTGGCTGATGACAAGCGATACAATTTGCTTGCTCAAACAATGCTTTTCCTTCTAAAACTTCTTGATTGTCCCAATCTCTTCTTCCGGGAACAGCTAAGGTACTTGTATATAAAACTGTTTTATCAAGATTACTATCTTCAATTTCTGGACTTCCTCCATTAGGAATATTACCGCAAATTACTGAAGGTGGACAATTTTCATCTGGGAAAATAGAAGAAGTTATTCCTAGGTCTCCAGAAAATGCAGCAGCTACTTGTTGTAAAACAGATGGCTGATTTGCTTTCCAACCAAACCTACCTATGGTTACACTATTCTCATTTACATTCCAAACATAATTTGGACGACCACTAATACCATCATTATTGGAGTCAAATTCATCACTAAATGAAAGCATAGTCGCTTCATCTATTGCTTCTAATAACCCCATTCCACTCATGTGATTAGCAACACGGGGTGAAATTTGATTAGCCGTAAAAGTTCCTTGAGTAAGGTTGGTAATAATATAATTAGGCTTTCTTAATGAATAGGTATTACCGTCTGGATAACTTCCAGTTATTTCTTGATACTCAATTTCAAATCCTGCCTCAGCATCTATTCCTGATATGGATTGATCTTGCAATTGCCCTCCATAGTTTGTATCGGATAAAGGCTCACCGAGAGAACCGTTCCCAACACTTAATCTTAGTAATAATCCGTGTGCTACTTCACCATTATATTCAGGTCCTCTTCCTCTTCCGTCTTTAAAATGACAACCTGAGCAAGCTCTTGAATTAAATAAAGGCCCTAATCCATCTCTAGCTGTAGTAGAAGCAGGAGAAGTTACCCAATTTTGATTAAATAATGAATTCCCAACAAAAAAATCTAACCCTTCTTCATTATTCAGATTGGGCGCTTGAAAACCAAATGCATTTTGTGAAATATCGAAAACAGTGGTTTCTCCTCCGGAAAATTCTTCCCCTTCTTCGGGCAATAATCCTATATAACCAGAATCATCGTTTGAACATCCAGCAAACAACAAACTTAAAATGGTTAAAAATAAGAAGGAGCTTTTAATTTTTAACATGCTAAATTAATAAAAGCAAAAAGGTGAAGAATTAATATTCAACACCAATTTACAAGGTTAATTTAAAAAAAACAGAATTATTCTGAGATAACAATTACTCCTAGAGCTGTTCCAGCAAGTACAAATTGATCTCCTAAATCTTGTAATGAGTTCACTGCTTGTAATACCTTTATCCCTTCAGTACTATTTACTCCTCCAGTTATTGCAATATCAAAAGGAATTGCTGTAGCTTCTACATCGGTTACTGCTGCATTTAATTGATTGGTAACATTTGTTCCCGTTGCAGCATTTGATTGGTCAACCAATACTTTTAATGAAGCTCCAGAAATGGTTCCAAAAGTACCATTGTATACATTATAGATACCTTTTAAATTTAATCTAGCATCACGGTGTGTGTTATCACTAAAACAAGAATGTTCATCTTCTTGATCTTGATTACTTAATGCTACAAATATTCTTTCACCTGCTAGTTCAGATTTTGATAATGTAGCTATTCCAGTTAATATATTTTTAATCGCTTCATCTTCATCCAAAGCGATAAAAACATTATAATAAGGACCTCCAATTGACCATTCATTTATCATTAATTGTAAATGATCTAATAATAATTCTGCACAAACAACTACATACTGACTTCTTCTATCTTGATTCTCTGCAGTTCCTCCATCAACAAAATCGGTGAAAGGTCTCAATCCAGCTTGATTATCTAATGGAGAAGTATTGTCCTGTCCCCATAATAAAAATTCGATTGCGTGGTATCCAATACTAATATTTGCTTCTCCACCTAATTCGTTTAAAGATTCTAAAAGCTCTTTATTAATAGAAGGATAATTTACTAAATCATTAATAATCCCTGCATTAATACCTCCTTCAACATAATCAATATAATTCTCATCCAATGGCCAAGCATTTAATAAGCCTTCTGGCCCATCATTATCATCAATTGGTCCAGATGAAAAACGGAAAGCTTCTGTAGTTCCATATGATTCTCTGGAGTTTCTCCAAGCTTGTTTTGCAGCATTGTGCGATAATTGACTAGGATTAACAGCTAGTTCTTGAATAGCAGATTGCAAAAGTACAGCGTCGTTATAAGCTGCTTGATAATTACTTAAAACAATTGCTGAATAATTCGCAATTACTTGTTCCTTCGTGATTAAACTAGAATCTGTAATTGTGACATCGTCACTAGAGCAAGCAACAAAATTTAATATTGCAATTGCAAATAATATTGGTAATAATAATTTTTTCATAAAAAGGTTCTTTTGTTATTTTTATTTAGACTAATTATAGATAGTGCAAAAGTATATAAGATGTTTTTATCCTACAAGGACTTTTAAAAGTATTTTTTAATAATTAAAAGTTTTAATATTAATTCATTTAACAGTTGTCTATTAAAGCCTAAACATAGATTTATTCTAAACAGAGTTAAATAAATAAGGATTTTCATTTTCATCTTTTATAAGAATAATTGTTTTACGTACCTTGTCATTCGATTTGAAATATTTTATACTTTTTATATTATTCCCAGTTTTGGTCTGGTCTCAACAAATATCTTTAGTTGAAACTACCCCATTAGATGCAGATACGTTTGTTGGTATCGATTCCTATAACGACACCTTCTATATTAAAGACCAAGTGCTGTACAAAAAAAGCAGTACTAATGTATTTAACTTTAAGGACTTTCAATTAGGTGAAATTTATTCGGTAGATATTGTCAACCCGATGAATATTGCTGTTTATTATCAAGATTTTAATACCGTTGTATTATTGGATAATAAACTATCTGAAATCGAACGAATTAATTTTAATAATATATCCGAATTTATTAATTCCAGTCAATCTAAAGTCGCTGCCAATAATAGCTTGTGGGTTTTTAATATGGATTCGCAACAATTAGAATTATACAATTATCGTTCTAAAAGTAAGATCTTAGTTTCTCAACCTATTAATGGAGAGGTGTTATCTATTGCCAGTAATTTTAATTATTGTTTTGTTTTAACAGCGGCCAAAATAAGAGCTTATAATATTTATGGAAGCCTTCTTGCTGAACTCAATAATGAAGGCTTTCAGAAAATCGTACAACTAAGTCAAAATATAATTGCCTTAAAAGATGATCAGCTCTATTATATCAACAAAGAGACCCGAGAAATAACGAAAATAAAAACTCCTGAAATAAATATAAAAGACTTGCAGCTTACGCAAGATTTCCTTTATATTTATAACGGAAATCAGATAAGCACATTTAAATTAACCCTACCAAAGTAATACTTTATGCACGTTGCCATAGCAGGAAATATAGGATCTGGAAAAACGACGTTAACTCGTTTACTAGCCAAACATTATAAGTGGAAAGCTCAATATGAAGATGTAGAAGACAATCCATATTTAGACGATTTCTATAACAAAATGGAACGTTGGTCTTTTAACCTTCAAGTTTATTTTTTAAACTCCCGTTTTAGACAAATTTTAGATATCCGAAGAGATAAAAAAACCATTATTCAAGATCGAACAATTTATGAAGATGCATTTATTTTTGCACCCAATCTTCATGCGATGGGATTAATGACCAATCGTGATTATGAAAATTACCGGTCCTTATTCGACTTAATGGAAAGCGTTACGGAAGCACCCGATTTACTAATCTACTTGCGAAGTTCTATTCCTAATTTAGTAGGACAAATCCATAAACGAGGAAGAGAATACGAGAACTCTATTAGCATTGATTACCTAAGTAGACTAAACGAACGTTACGAAGCTTGGATTGATCAATATGATAAAGGAAGCGTCGTAATTTTAGATGTAGACAATATCGATTTTGTAGACAACCCAGAAGATCTTGGAATCATTATCAACAAGATTGATGCTCAGATTAACGGATTGTTTTAAACAAGATTCCATAAATATATTCATAAAAAAACCTGCTATAATTAGCAGGTTTTTTTTATATAATTAAAAAGCTGAGTTATTATTACTCTTCTTTCTTTGGGTTTAATTCTAATGAAAAATCAACAGTAACATCGTTACCTAATAATCCTCCAGCTTCTCCAACACCAAATTCAGCTCTATTCACCGTGATTTTACCTTCAAAAGCAGCAGATGGGAATCCCCAGGGAGTATCTTGTTTTCCTAAATAAGCTAAAGGCAATTCAACTTCTTTAGTAACATCCTTAATTGTTAGGTCTCCTGTTACTATCATTCCATCACTTGTTTTATTAACACTTTTTGAAACAAAAGTCATTGTTGGAAATTTAGCAACATCAAAATACTCATCTGTTTTTAAATGAATGTCTCTATCTTCATTTGAAGTATTAATAGAAGCAACATCAATAGTTACATTCATAGAAGGGTTGTCAGAAAAATCTACTACCCCTTCAACCGTTTGAAAACTACCTTTAGATTTCGCTACAATATGTCTGATCGAAAAATCTACATAAGAGTGACTAGCATCTAATACCCATACTCCTTGCAATTCTGCAGTGTTATTTGTGCTTGTAGTGTTTGTTACATCAATTACTTCCTGAATTTCAGCATTCATTACATCACCTTCATCAGCATGTCCTCCTAAAATTGGAGCAATTACCAATCCAATTAAACAAGTAAGTTTAATTAAGATGTTCATAGAAGGTCCTGAAGTATCTTTAAATGGATCTCCAACGGTATCACCAGTAATTGCAGCTTCGTGAGCAGCAGAACCTTTGTGAGTCATTTCTCCATTAATCATTACACCTGCTTCAAAAGATTTTTTAGCATTATCCCAAGCACCACCAGCATTGTTTTGAAAAATTGCCCAAAGCACACCACTTACAGTAACTCCAGCCATATAACCACCAAGCATTTCAGCAATCATCATATTATCCATTCCAAAAATCATTGGTATAAAAGCAATAGCTAATGGAAATCCAATAGTTAATAAACCTGGCAACATCATTTCTTTTAAAGAAGCTTCCGTAGAAATTGCTACACATTTATCGTATTCTGGTTTCCCAGTACCTTCCATAATTCCTGGAATCTCTTTAAACTGACGACGTACTTCGTATACCATTTCCATTGCAGCTTTACCTACTGCATTCATAGCTAAGGCAGAGAATACAACTGGTACCATTCCACCAACAAATAACATTGCTAAAACGGGTGCTTTAAAAATATTAATACCATCAATACCTGTAAATGTTACGTATGCTGCAAACAATGCCAATGAAGTTAATGCTGCAGAAGCAATAGCAAAACCTTTACCGGTCGCTGCTGTTGTATTACCGACTGAATCTAATATATCTGTACGTTCTCTTACGATAGGATCTTGTTCGCTCATCTCCGCAATTCCACCTGCATTATCTGCAATGGGTCCAAAAGCATCAATAGCTAATTGCATAGCCGTAGTTGCCATCATTGCTGATGCTGCCATTGCTACACCATAAAATCCAGCTAAAGCATATGATGACCATATTGCAGCTGCAAATAAAAGTACCGTTGGAAATGTAGAAATCATACCTGTTGCTAAACCAGCAATAATATTTGTTCCAGCACCTGTAGCCGATTTTTGAACAATATTTAAAATAGGTTTTTTACCTAAACCTGTATAGTATTCTGTAACTGCTGATATAACACCACCAACAAATAAACCTACTAATGTTGCATAAAATACACGCATTGCAGTAATATCAATTAACCCTTCACCAAAGAAGTGCATTTTCATAGTTTCAGGTAACATATAATTTACTAAAACATAACAAGAAATTGCAACCAACGCAATGGAAAACCAGTTTCCTTTATTTAAAGCACCCATTACTTGAGATTCTTTAGCGTCATTACTTTTAATCTTTACTAACATCGTACCTATCAATGAAATGATAATACCTACCCCAGCGATTGACATTGGCAATAAGATAGGTCCAATACCACCAAAAGCATCTTCGATAACACCACCCATATCTTTAATGATATAGTTTCCTAATACCATCGCAGCTAATACCGTTGCTACATACGAACCAAATAAATCGGCCCCCATACCTGCAACATCACCTACATTATCACCTACGTTATCAGCAATAGTCGCTGGATTACGAGGATCATCTTCTGGAATACCTGCTTCTACTTTACCAACTAAATCTGCTCCGACATCAGCAGCTTTCGTATAAATACCACCACCAACTCTTGCAAATAATGCGATAGATTCAGCACCTAAAGAAAATCCAGCTAACGTTTCTAAAACGATAGTCATTTTTTCTACTGAAAAAGTACCGCTGACTCCACCCATAAAATAGTTATAGAAAAATATAAAGAACATTGTTAAACCTAAAACTGCTAAACCAGCAACACCTAATCCCATAACAGTACCACCACCGAAAGAAACTTTCAATGCATTTGGCAAGCTTGTTCGTGCTGCTTGTGTTGTTCTTACATTTGTTTTAGTAGCTATTTTCATACCAATGTTTCCTGCAAATGCAGAGAAAAATGCGCCTAATATAAAGGCAACAACAATTAACCAATGCGTTGAAGGAACAATTGTTGAAACAACAAATAATAAAACACTTATAACTGCAACAAATATTGCTAGAAGTCTATACTCTGCATTTAAGAAGGCTAAAGCACCTTCGTAGATGTGTTCAGAAATCTCTTTCATTTTCCCATCACCTGCATCTTGTTTCATTACCCAAGACTTTTTAACTAACATATAAGCTAAACCTATTAATGCCGCAACTATTGGCATATAAATCATCATTGATTCCATATTTTTTTGTTTTATTATTAAGGTGTGCAAAAGTAGTAAATTCAAATAGAATAAAAAACCCCTCAGAAAACTAATTCTGAAGAGCTAATTTTATGAAAATCATATTCTTATTTATTACTACTTCCTTTTTGTATTTCAATTAATACACTAAAATAGTTTGGATCTTTTATAGTCATTGTAATTTTTGAAAATAAAATAATTCTAAAATGAAAAACTAAAATTTCCTGTTATTCCGAAGTTTCTTACTCCTGGATTATCTAAATAGTTACCACGGAAATTAAGTTGAAGAGAAAGTATTTTAAAAATATTACCTACTCCAGCACTCCATTCCCAATAAATATCTTCCGGAGATTGATAAATAATCGGCAATCCATCGACCCCAACATTAATCGAATTATTCTCTTCAGAAATTTGACCCCAAACCGCTCTAAAGCCAACTAGTTCACGTAAGTTTAATTCTCGAAGCAAAGGAACCCTTCCAAATAAGCGTCCACCAAAATTATGGCTTAAATGAAAAGACGCATAGGTGTCACTTACAAATTCGTAGTAATCTAATTGTGTAAATGTATTATAAATACTCCATAGTGTTTGATTTCCAGGAATAGGACTTAACAAGCCTAAAGGAACAGTACCAAATACTTTCCCTAACTCAATGGTGGTATTTAACCTTCCCAGACCTCCAACATTCCAAGGTTGTGTATATAAGGTTTGAATCCTGTGATAGTCGAAGTCACTTTTTAAAACATTCTCTAAACCAAAAGTATACCCTAGAAAAAAGGAAGGGAAATCACTTCTATTTATCACTCTCCTTTCTACTCCAAATCCAGAAGTTTTACGTCCTGGCGTATAATTAATCCCTAATTCTAATTCGGATTGTTTTAACTCGTCTTTTATAGTTCCGTTTTTATCATAATAACTCAAACTAAAGGTTTCTGAAGCAGATTTTAATGTTCGATAGGAACCTGTTACTCTAAATATGAAATTTTTTACTGGCTCCATTTGGTATCCTACGGTAGAAAGTTCGATATTGGTTAATCGATCGTTTGAACCAATTGTAACTAAACCAGAAGACGCCCTATTTCTTCCTAATATATCTTTACTATTGGTTAAACTTGCTCCAGTTTGCTCAATATCTTTTCGATGCCCTCCAAATAAAATCTTTCGATTTTTTTTACTTACCAATACTTTACCAGATAAGCCATATTTAAATTTCTCATCTTTAAATCCATAAGCACCAAAACCTTCTAGTCGCCACATATCATTTTGACCAAAATAAGTTCTTCCTCCAAGCCTAAGTCGCAATCCTTCTACATCATTATATCCAAAAATAGAATATATAGGTCCCGCATCAAATCCTTTAAATTCATAATAACCACTGGCAAGAGTAGCTCCTAAAGTATATAGTCTTTTAAAACTAGGAACATTTTTTAAGGTGTCTAACATTTTATAAACCCCTTTTTCATCTTTACTTAGAGACTCCATTCTTCTTTCTTCCCAAAAATCATCGGGTCGATTATAAACTTCATATTCGTAAGGATCTATATTTTCTTTATAAAGTTTTTCTTCTTTAGGAATATCAAATTCATATTTATCAAACAGTGTTGTTCTTTTTCCGTACAATCCGTGTGCACTTTCTTTTTTTCTCAAACTAAAGTCACTTAACATGTAATCTTTAGTTATTAAAAATGTAGAATCATTTAACACATCGTATTCTTGCTCAATATATATTTCACGAACCCAATTTAAATTAGCACTTTTTGATGCTTGCAGATTAATTTCTTTAATAGCCCAAGTGGTATCATTTACCCAAAAATCCCCTTTAAAAGTCAATTCGTTTTTTCTTCTTGGGTAATAGACGATATTATAACACCATTTATCACCTATATAGGCGCTATCTAGCAATACATAATTATATACGTTAATACCAGTGGTCGACAATGGGCTTGTAAATGCTACATCAAAAAACTTTAAATGATTGTCATAAATATCAAAATCTGAATACAAATCTTTTACTAACTCTATCAGAGTTTGGTTGTTTTCAAAGCCTGAGTTTTTATTTCCTTCTAATATTTCTGTTTCTTTATCAATTACATTATCACCATAAACTTTAGAATAAGCTTCATTGATAAATACTGGTAAATAAGTGTTTCCGGTTATTCTTGATGTATCAACTTGATCAAAGATAAATTCCATCCCTCTGAAAGCCTTACTCTTTATAAGGTTACTATCGATGGTATTTAGATCGAATTCTAATTTTTCGTATTTATTGTAGGAATACTGATCAAACTTTCTAACTCCATTTTCTCTTCTATTTTCCCAAATTTTACGAAGAATATCAATAGCAGGATTGTTTTTTTTGGATTGTTTTCCGCTAAAAATCACCACTTCACCTAGAGAAGCAGATTCTTCTTTTAAAACGACAATCATTTTAAAGTTACTCTTTTTTTCGAGATCTAATTCTAAAGTAGCATACCCAATAAATGAAAATACCACAGTGGCATAGGTATCATCTGTCTCTAAATAGAATCTTCCATTTTCATTGCTAATCGTTCCTTCATTAGAATCTTTAAAAAAAACATTCGCAAAAGCAACTGGATCACCAAATTCATCTTTTATCTCACCACTTACCTTGGTTTGGGATTGAACCAACGAAGTTAGAAAAATTAATAAATAAAAATAAAAATATTTCGTCAAAAGTAATTCGATGTTAAGATATTGATTGATAGAAAAGTGATTTACAAAGTCAGTGTAAAAAGTGTGATATAAGTTTATTTATATAACACTTTTTTTACTGCTTTTATTACATCACTATTATTAGGCAACCATTCTGCAAGTAAAACTGGAGAAAATGGCGCTGGAGTATCTGCTGTATTTATTTTAATAATTGGAGCATCTAAATAATCGAAAGCTTGCTCTTGAACTTGATATGTGATTTCTGTTGAAACATTTCCAAAAGGCCACGCTTCTTCTAAAATCACTAAACGGTTCGTTTTTTTAACAGACTCTACAATTGTTTTATGATCTAATGGTCTTACAGTACGTAAATCAATAACCTCACATTCAATGCCTTCTTCAGAAAGTACATCCGCTGCTTTATAGGCTTCTTTAATAATTTTACCAAAAGATACGATAGTCACATCTGTTCCTTTTCTTTTAATTTCAGCAACTCCTATAGGAATTAAATACTCCCCTTCTGGAACTTCAGCTTTATCTCCATACATTTGTTCACTTTCCATAAAGATAACAGGATCATCATCTCTAATAGCACTTTTTAGAAGACCTTTTGCGTCTTTAGGATTGCTAGGCACTACTACTTTTAAACCCGGACAATTAGCGAACCAACTTTCAAAGGCTTGAGAATGTGTAGCAGCAAGTTGGCCAGCAGAAGCTGTTGGACCTCTAAAAACAATAGGAATATTAAATTGCCCTCCACTCATCTGACGCATTTTTGCGGCATTATTTATTATCTGATCAATTCCTACTAATGAGAAATTAAAAGTCATATATTCTATTATAGGTCTGTTTCCATTCATAGCAGAACCAATAGCGATTCCAGAAAAACCAAGTTCAGCTATTGGAGTATCAATAACTCTTAACTCACCAAATTCATCCAACATTCCTTTACTGGCTTTATAAGCACCATTGTATTCGGCAACTTCTTCACCCATTAAGTAAACGCTTTCGTCACGACGCATTTCTTCGCTCATCGCTTCACAAATAGCTTCTCTAAATTGAATTGTTTTCATATTTAATCTTCTAATTTATTTGCAAATCTGAATCGTATCAGATTTAAAAAATTAACTACATAATTTCCTTTTAATAAAAAGGAATCGCAAAAATACTATTATTTATATTTGGCTCCCTATTATTTCTAAAGATTTAACTAATTTTATTATGCATGCATAATAAAAAACGTAAAAATATACCTATATTTGCAGCTCGAAATTTGAAGGATTTTTACAAGATAAATTTCTTTAAAAGATATAAATAATAAAAATTTACTATGAAAATATTAGTGTGCATAAGTCACGTACCAGACACTACCTCTAAAATTAATTTTACGGAAGGAGACTCTAAATTTGACACTAATGGTGTTCAATTTGTAATTAATCCTAATGATGAATTTGGATTAACACGTGCTATGTGGTTTAAAGAGAAACAAGGCGCAACGGTTCATGTTGTAAATGTTGGAGGACCAGAAACAGAACCAACCTTAAGAAAAGCATTGGCAATTGGTGCAGACGAAGCAATAAGAGTAAACACTCCTGCAACTGATGGTTTTTATGTCGCAAAACAATTAGCAAATATTGCTAAAGAAGGCGGATATGATTTAGTTATTGGCGGTCGTGAATCTATTGATTATAATGGTGGAATGGTTCCAGGAATGATTGCGAAATTAACAGGTGCTAATTTTGTAAATATGTGTAATAGTCTTGAAGTAGAAGGAACTAATGCAACTGTAGCTCGTGAGATTGATGGTGGTAAAGAAATTATAAATACTACACTACCTCTAGTTGTAGGTGGCCAAAAAGGTATTGTTGAAGAAGCTGATCTTCGCATACCAAATATGAGAGGTATTATGCAAGCACGTAGCAAGCCATTAAATGTAAAAGAACCGATAGAGGCCAATACAGAAACAAAAATTACAGGTTTCTCTAAACCAGATTCAAAAGGTTCTGTAAAGTTAGTGGGTAATGTTGATGAATTAATCGACCTATTACATAATGAAGCTAAAGTAATTTAGATTCAGGTTAAATTATTCCGAAATGATTCGGAATTTTATATCATTAAAAGATTGTTTAAAATAGATCCTGAACCTAGTTCAGGATGACAAAAAAAAAAAATATGTCAGTATTAGTATATACAGAATCTGAAGGAGGTAAGTTTAAAAAAGTTGCTTTCGAAGCCGTATCTTATGCAAAAGGGATCGCCGATATGTTAGGAACCTCGGTTACTGCAGTATCTATAAACGGTAACAATGTTGAACAACTAGGACAATATGGAGCTTCTAAAGTGCTTCAAGTTTCTAATGATCAATTACAAAATTTTAATGCTTTAGCTTATGCAGATACTATTTCTCAAGCTGCAAAAAATGAAGCTTCACAAGTAGTAATAATTTCATCTAGTGCAAACAGCAAGTATTTGGCGCCTTCATTAGCGGTAAACTTGGAAGCTGGTTTTGTACCAAATGTAACTGAATTACCAACAAGCACTTCACCTTTTAATGTAACTTCAACCGTATTTTCAAATAAAGCATTTGCTACCACAGAAATTACTGCTGAAACAAAATTAATTGGACTTGCAAAAAATGCTTTTGGAGTTTTAGAAAACGAAACTTCTGTAACTGTAGAAGATTTTTCTCCAAGTTTCTCAGATAGTGACTTTGACACCAAAGTGACTTCTGTAGAAAAAGCAAATGACAAAGTAACTATTGCTGATGCTGATATCGTAATATCTGGTGGACGTGGATTGAAAGGTCCTGAAAACTGGGGAATGATTGAAGAATTAGCTGAAGTATTAGGTGCTGCTACCGCTTGTTCAAAACCAGTGAGCGATTTAGGCTGGAGACCTCATAGCGAACACGTGGGACAAACAGGAAAACCAGTATCTTCTAATTTATATATTGCAATCGGTATTTCTGGAGCAATTCAACATTTAGCAGGAGTAAACTCTTCAAAAGTTAAAGTTGTTATCAATAACGACCCTGAAGCACCTTTCTTTAAATCTGCTGATTATGGTATCGTTGGAGACGCTTTTGAGTTTGTACCACAACTAATAGAAAAATTAAAGGAGTTTAAAACCAATAACGCATAATTTTTTATTATTTTGTGCCTGAATAAAAGGGCTGTTTAATTTTAGGCTAGCCCAAAAAATTAAACAGCTTTTTTTTTGAATAATTTTTAATGAGTTTAGTAAGACTTAATATCAAAGGGATTTCATATAGTCAAACTCAAAATGGTGCTTATGCATTAATTTTGAGTGAAGAAAATGGAGATCAAAAACTACCAATTGTTATTGGTGCTTTTGAAGCACAATCTATAGCCATCGCGTTAGAAAAAGAAATTATGCCACCTAGGCCGCTAACGCATGACCTTTTTAAAACATTTGCAAAACGATATGATATTGTTGTAAAACAAGTGATTATTCATAAATTACTAGATGGTGTTTTTTATTCTAGTATTATTTGCGAAAGAGAAGGTATTGAAGAAATTATAGATGCTAGAACCAGTGATGCTATTGCTTTAGCGCTGCGTTTTGATGCACCAATTTTTACTTACAAAAATATTTTAGATAAAGCTGGCATTAAAACGGAAACAGAGCCACATAAAAATGATCTATCCAAAAAAGCAGACGTTGTTATTGAAAAGCTTTTAACGGGTGACATTAAAGAATCTACTATTCCCACTCTAGAAGATTTCAGTAAACATTCATTAAAAAAGCTTAAAAAAATGCTTGAAGAGGCCGTTATTAATGAAGAGTATGAAAAAGCTGTAAATATTCGAGACGAAATTTCAAAAAGACAATAGTATCCTATGCAAAAATATTTATTAGTTGGCGTATTAGTTTTAGTTCATTTTTTATCATTTGGACAAGATTTAGAGAAGAAATGGCAATTTTATAGTATTGAAAATACAAATGGAGAATCTATAACAACCATAAATCCAGAAAACGATTTTTTAACGCTAACTGACGGAACTTTTTCATACGAAATAGAAGCTAAAGACAACTTAAAAGCTTCTGGAGATTATATGTTCCAAAACAAGCTTTTAGTTTTTTATTACAATCAACCAACCGATACTATTAGAAGATATAAAATCACTGAGCATACCGATTCAACTTTATTTTTTACTGAAAATGGATCGCATTATAAATTTAGAACTTCCATTGATAAAAAAGAAGCCACTTTAATCCAAACTTCTGATAAATCAGGAGTTGTTCCAAGTCAGGGATTATCTTTTACAAGTATATGGAGGGGTGCTTTAGGGATGATTTCCCTGTTATTTATCGCATTTTTATTTAGTAGTAACAGAAGAGCTATTAATTGGAAAACAGTTGGAATTGGATTAGCATTTCAATTAGTTATTGCTATTGGTGTATTAAAAATTTCTTTCGTACAAAGTGCATTTGAAGCCGTTGGAAAAGTATTTGTTAGTATATTAGATTTTACACGAGCTGGTAGTAAGTTCTTATTTGAGGGATTGGTAGTAGATATGGATACTTTCGGATTCATTTTTGCATTCCAAGTTTTACCTACTATCATCTTCTTCTCTGCATTAACATCTGTATTATTTTACATAGGGTTTATCCAAAAAGTAGTTAAAGCTTTTGGGTGGCTATTATCAAAACTATTAAAGATTTCAGGTGCTGAAAGTTTAAGTGTTGCCGGAAACATTTTTTTAGGACAAACGGAAGCACCGCTTTTAATAAAGGCATATTTAGAGAAAATGAATAAATCTGAAATGCTTTTAGTAATGATTGGTGGGATGGCTACGGTTGCAGGTGCTGTTTTAGCTGCCTATATAGGATTTTTAGGTGGTGACGATCCTGTCCTTAGATTATTATTTGCAAAGCATTTATTAGCAGCATCCGTTATGGCTGCACCAGGTGCCATTGTAATTTCAAAAATATTATACCCACAAACTGAGGTAGTTAATACTGATGTTGAAGTTTCAACAGAAAAAATTGGAACTAATATATTAGACGCGATTGCAAACGGAACTACAGAAGGGTTGAGATTGGCTGTAAATGTTGGAGCTATGTTATTAGTTTTTGTTGCCTTTATTGCAATGTTCAATGGAATTTTAGGTTGGCTTGGAGACTTTACGAATATTAACAACTGGATTGCCGACCATTCTTCCTACGATCAACTTTCATTAGAAGCTATTTTAGGGACTGTATTCGCTCCATTAATGTGGTTAATTGGAGTTGCAAAAGAAGACATGATGATGATGGGTCAACTTTTAGGAATCAAATTAGTAGCAAGTGAATTTGTTGGTTATATACAATTAGCAGATCTTAAAGATGTTGGAAACGCCGCTCATTTAACATACCAAAAATCAATTATTATGGCCACTTATATGTTATGTGGTTTTGCAAATTTTGCTTCCATTGGTATTCAAATTGGTGGGATTGGTTCATTAGCACCAGGGCAGCGTAAAACCTTATCTAAATTTGGAATGAAAGCCCTTATTGGTGGTAGTATTGCCTCTTTAATTTCAGCAACTATTGCTGGGATGATTATTGGGTAACCCGCATTCCTGCAAAGATAGAAATCTCTGTCAAAAAAACTAAACCATCATTTCCGTTAATAACTTTTAATAATATTAAAATGGTTTAGAATTAATTAGCCAAGCTTTTTTTATTTTTATAACCTAGTATATTTTCATTCTGAATAAAGTGAAAAATCTAATTTTGAAATAATTAATACTTACATTTAAAGTTATTTTTTTTAGTTAATATTTAAAAAAGATCTCTGCCTCGCAGGGAATAGTTATGAAGCAATATCACGACCTTATAAAGCATGTTCTTGAAAACGGAACTGTAAAACAAGACAGAACAGGAACAGGAACTAAAAGTGTATTTGGCTACCAAATGCGATTCGACTTAAGTGAAGGATTCCCAATGGTAACTACTAAGAAACTTCATTTAAAGTCCATTGTTCATGAATTATTATGGTTTTTAAAAGGCGACACCAACATTAAATACCTTCAAGAAAATGGAGTTCGTATTTGGAATGAATGGGCAGATGAAAATGGAGATTTAGGCCCCGTATATGGATATCAATGGCGTAATTGGAATGGTGATGAAATCGATCAAATTTCAGAAATCATTGAAACCATTAAGAATAATCCAGATAGCAGAAGAATGTTAGTTTCTGCCTGGAATCCAAGTGTGTTACCAGATACTGGTAAATCATTTTCAGAAAATGTAGAAAATGGTAAAGCAGCATTACCTCCTTGCCATGCCTTTTTTCAGTTTTATGTAGCTAATGGAAAATTATCTTGTCAGTTATACCAACGTAGTGCAGATATATTTTTAGGAGTTCCTTTTAATATAGCATCCTATGCATTATTTACGATGATGATGGCTCAGGCTTGTGGACTGGAAGCGGGAGATTTTATACACACTTTTGGCGACGCACATATTTATAGCAATCATCAAGAGCAAGTAGATCTTCAATTATCAAGAGACCTAAAAGCACTTCCTAAAATGATTTTAAATCCGGAAGTGAAAAATATTTTTGATTTTACTTTTGATGATTTTACATTAACAGATTATGAACACCATCCTCACATTAAAGGAGCTGTTGCTATTTAATTAATTCTAAAATATTATTATCTTTACTAAAAGCTTAAAAAAGAATAATATGTTCTCTAAATCTAAAAAAGAGTCTCAAAAAGAATCTCAAAACGAAGCCGAACAAAGAGAGCAATACGAGTATGCTCGAGAACGAATTCTTCAAAAAAAAGGATTACTATCTCATTTAATTTATTTTGTTGTTGGCTCTATTCTACTAGCGATTATCAACTTAGCTTTAGGCATCGGCAAGGAAACTACTTTTATCGGATACCATTGGTTTGTTTGGGCAATAGTATTATGGGGGTTTTTATTTTTAACCCACGTTTTTAACGTTTTAGTAAAAAACAGATTTATGGATAAAGAATGGGAAAATCGTCAATTAGAAAAACTGAAAGCGCTGCAAGAAAAAAGAATATACGAATTACATAAAGAAGCTGAAAAAGAAGTGCTATTAGAATTGGAAGCTGAAAAAAAAACGAAAGACTCGGAAGAAGAAATATGATTACAATTATAGCAGCTGCTGGGTCCAATAATGAACTAGGAAAAGACAATGACCTAGTTTGGCATTTACCAGACGATTTTAAACGATTTAAGAAATTAACTACGGGACATCATATCATTATGGGACGGAAAACATTTCAATCGTTTCCGAAACCATTACCCAATAGGGTCCATCTCGTCATTACACGTAACAAAGATTACCATCCAGAAGGTGCGATTATTGTTCATTCCATGGCGGAAGCACTTGAGATCGCAAAAAATGATGAACAGCCGTTTATTATTGGCGGAGGAGAAATCTACAAAATAGGAATGGAAATAGCAGATAAAATTGAATTAACGAGAGTTAATGGCTCATTTGAAGCAGATACTTTTTTCCCTGAAATCCCTTCAGAAAATTGGAAACTTGCATCAGAAGAATTTCATTTAAAAGATGAAAAACATAAATTCGCTTTTTCATATCAAACCTTTGTTAGAAA
>CEWR01007188.1_pt1 | contig 18639 bp, 10 predicted proteins | sample 356321 | NCBI WGS metagenome assembly CEWR01 (sample SAMEA2621551, study PRJEB7988) | marine metagenome | biome: marine biome (ENVO:00000447); feature: mesopelagic zone (ENVO:00000213); material: "saline water (ENVO:00002010), including plankton (ENVO:xxxxxxxx)" | depth 790 m
CTGGGCATTGGCCGGATCGGTGACGTCGAAGATCTTCAGGCCACTTGTACCGTAGGCGACGTACAGCCGGTTTTCGTGATGTTCCTGGGCATAGGCGCCGCCGCTGGACGGCGGCAGGTCGCCAAGTGGCGTGATCAGCCGATGCACGGCGATCTCGTGGTCGACAACATTGCCGTTGCCGTCGTCCAAGGTGACGGTGACACGGGCTTTGCCGACGAAGTCCGCCGCCGGTTTCGCTGTCAGCGTCGCGTCCTGGGTGTTGTCGAACACCTCGACCGAGGTCAGCACCGGCGTTGGTGTCGGTTGATCGATGATATCATCCAGCACCGACCGGCCGCTGACGACGTGCCCGAAGATCATGTGTTTGCCGGTCAGGTGCGGTGTCGGCCCGGCGGTGAAGAAGAATTGACTGTTGTTGGTGTCGACCCCGGAATTGGCCATCGCGAGTACGTTGTCGCCGTCGAAGCTGAGGCCGTCCTGCAGCTCGAACTGATCGGCGAACGATCCCAGTGTCGAGCCGCCGGTGCCGTCACCATTGACGGCGTCGCCGGTCTGGATGATGAACCCCGGCAGGTTGGCGACGCGATGGACGAGCACATTGGTGTAGAACGGGTCACCGGCGATTTCGTTGCCTTCCGCGTCGAAGTTCTTGGTCGCCAGGTCGATGATGCGCGCCGTGGAATCGCCGCCGCGGGTCTCGAACAGTTCGACCAGCACGGTGCCGATCGGTGTGCCGTCGGCTTCTTCGAAATTGAAATTGGCGAAGCGGTTTCCGACTGGCACGACGACTTCGACCTGGGAATTGTCGCTGACGGCGGTCACGCCGACATTTGCGGAGTCCCCATCGACGACGTCGAGGCCGACAGTGATGGCGTCGTCGTCGATGTAGATAAACTGTGGCGGGTCGGTCAGGGATGGCGCCTGGGCGGCTGCGTAGGACACAGTCATGGCGCAGAGGCAGAGCAGCAACAGCGTGCGCATCAGATCATGTCCAGGAAATTCTTCATCAACTGCGGGCCGTGGTCCAGCGTCAGCACCGATTCGGGATGGAACTGCACGCCGACCGTGGGGTGTTGGCGATGGCGGATGCCCATGATTTCGGCATCGTCGGATTCGGCTGTTATTTCGAGACATTCGGGCATATCCTCGCGACAGGCGACGAGCGAGTGGTAGCGCCCGCCGTCGAACGGATTGTCGAGGCCCTCGAAGAGCCCTTCGCCGTTGTGCCGGATCTTGGACGTTTTGCCGTGCATGATTGCTTTGGCATGGATGATCCTGCCGGAAAAGGCCTGCACAATCGATTGATGCCCCAGACAGACACCGAAGACCGGAATCTTTCCGCTGAAGGCCTGGATCGCCTCGACACTGATCCCGGCTTCGGTCGGGGTGCAGGGGCCCGGCGAAACGATCAGGGCTTTCAGCGGCAGGGCTTGGAGCTCGCTCACCGTGATCTTGTCATTACGGTATACGGATATTTCCGCCCCCATCTTACCCATTTCCTGAACAAGATTGAAAGTGAACGAGTCGTAGTTGTCGATCATGGCAATCATGAATCACCCGGGTTCGTGTCGATATTCAGCCCGCGGGCTGCCAGTTCCAGGGCGCGGCGCATGCCGCGGCTCTTGTGCAGGGTTTCGTGATATTCGTTCTCCGGCACACTGTCGTAAACGATGCCGGCGCCGGCGGTGACGGTTGCCGTGGTCCCATGTTTGACGACGGTACGGATGGTGATCGCCATGTCCATGACGTTGCCGCCATACGAAATATATCCGAGGGCGCCGCCATACGGGCCACGCGCTGCGGGTTCGAGCTCGTTGATGATTTCCATGGCACGCACCTTCGGGGCCCCGGACAGCGTCCCGGCTGGGAACGTCGCTTTGAACACGTCGATGGCGTCGTATTCCGGCAGGACTTCGGAGTCGACGTGCGAAACGATGTGCATGACGTGCGAGTATTTCTCGATGACCATGTATTCGCGCACAGTGACGCTGCCGATTGGCGCGATTCGGCCCAGGTCGTTACGCGCCAGGTCGACGAGCATGACGTGCTCGGCGATTTCCTTGGGGTCGGTCAGCAGTTCGGCCGCCAGTGCCTGGTCCTCGGCATCGTCACTGCCACGCGGCCGAGTGCCGGCGATCGGCCGCACTGAGGCGTGGTTGTCGGTGACCCGTACCATGACTTCCGGAGAAGACCCGGCAATGGCGCGCTCGTCGTCGAGCTGCAGAAAATACATGTAAGGCGACGGATTGATATAGCGCAGGGCCCGGTAGATATCGAAGGCATCGGCGTCGATTTCAGTGCTGAAATGCTGGGCCAGGACGACCTGGATGATGTCGCCGTCGACGATGTAGCGCCTGGCTTTTTCGACCATCGCCTTGTAGTCGGCTTGTTCCATGTTCGACTGCATATCGATCGCACCGGTGTCGTCGGCTACTGCCTTTGCCGAGGGTCCGGGCTGCGCCAGCAGTTCTTCCATGGCATCGAGCCGGTCGCAGCCGTGCTCGTACGCCGCCGCGACCGAGTCGAAGTCGCGGGGATGGACGCAGCAGACGATCTTCAGCGTATGATTGATGTTGTCGAAGACAACGAGCTGGTCGGCGATCATGAAATAAGCGTCGGGGAACGGCGCATCGAAAGTCTTGACGTTGCCGCAGCGCTCGAAGAAACGGACAGTCTCGAACGAGAAATACCCGACAGCGCCGCCGAAGAAGCGCGGCAGCCCCGGCACCTGCACAGTCGTAAAATCCTTGAGGTAAGCCTGCAGCGCGTCGACCGGGTTGCCGGGCAGAACGGTCTCGCCGGCGTCTGTGCGCAGGATTGCCTGGTCGGCGTTGACGATGAACTCCTTGCGGACGTCGATGCCGAGGATCGAGAAGCGGCCCCAGGTTTCGCCGCCCTCAACGCTTTCGAGCAGGAAAAAGCGGCCGTGCTGTCGGAGCTTGTTGGCCATGCTGATCGGGGTCTTCTGATCAGCAAGCTGCTCACGCACCATGGGAATGACGTTGTGCGTCTTCGCCAAAGCTGCAAATTCATCGGGGCAATGTGTCTTCATCGATACAGGGCTGTCCGTGTTGAGAGTCGCACTAATACGATAACGCGGGAAGCAGACGCGGACAAACATTGCAACTTGCATCTGTGTCGGTAATTCCGTAATGTATACAGTACATGAAAATAGCTGGTACTGCGTACTGGGGCACCGTGGATGCCGAGTTGCTACGGAAGTTACCCCCTGGTCAGGAGCGTTTTTCCCCAGAACACCTGCGACCATTGGCGCTACACCACCATAGAACACAGGGGACGGACGATGACGACTATTGGCAATCCGAACTTGCGCAGCTCCCTCGAACAGCAGGCGCAGCTCAATCAGATATATGAACGCCTGCAGTCTGCCGAACGCTTCGAGGAGATCCAGTGGGAGCTGGAGCGGGAGCTGCTGGACTTCCTGCAGGCGGAGCGTCTGACCATTTACCGGCGGGACCGTCACGGCCGCGAGATCATTTCGTACTATCGCAGCGGCGACGAGATGGTCGAGGAAATCCGGCTGCCGCTGAGCCCGACATCGGTGGCAGGCTACGTTGCTATGAGTCACCAGTCGATCCTTGTCGATGATGTCTACGACGCCGATTCACTTAAAGTGATTCACCCGCAGCTGGCCTTTGATTACAGCTTCGACGAAGCCAGCGGATTCCTTACCCAGTCGATGGTCGTTGTGCCGATCAAGTTCAAGGACACCTTGCTCGGTGTGCTTCAGGTGATCAACAAGAACGGCGTCGGCGGCTTTACCGAGGATGACAAGGGCCATGTCGATGAGATCGCCAACCTGATCGGCCAGAAATTCCGCTTCGATCTCAAGACGACGCTGAGCCCTTTCGACTATCTGATCAAGAAAGGCAAAATATCCCTTGAACAGCTTGAAACGCTGGATGACAAGGCGACGACGGATGAGACCTCGATCACGCTGCTGATGACCGAGGAGCTGGGTATACCGCTCGAAGAAGTCGGTGCCTCGCTCGAGCAATATTACCAGGTACCGTTCTTTCCGTACAACCCCGATCTCCAGCCCGATACGGAGTTGCTGGAAAAACTGAACAGCAGTTATCTGGCGAGTAATTTCTGGGTGCCGCTCGCAGGGAACCAGGAGAAGGCGATCATCCTGATCGACGATCCGAACGACCATGAACGGATCATGGACATTCAGAACGTCATCAACGCCCGGAACTACGAGTTCCTCGTCGGCCTGCAGGAAGACATTCTAAAGTACCTCGGCTTCGAGTTGTCGACTGCCGCGCTGGAAGAACCGGACATGAACCTGGAGGACCTGGTCCACCAGTTGCAGACGGACGATGGCGACCAGGACGCCGAGGTCGGTGCGGATCTGATTGACGAGTCTGCTTCGACTATTGTGCAGATCGTCAACCGCCTGATCATCGACGCGCTCAACCTCAACGCTTCTGATGTCCATATCGAGCCGAGCAAGGACAAGGCGCCGGCCTCCGTCCGTATGCGTGTAGACGGTGTGTGCCGCGAGGTGCTGAAGATCCCGGCGCAGAACATTCGTGCCGTGGTTGCCCGTATCAAGGTCCTGTCACGCCTCGATATTGCCGAAAACCGCAAGCCGCAGGACGGCAAGATGACCGTAAAATTACGCGGCAGGCCGCTGGAGTTGCGTATCGCGACGCTGCCGACGGTGAACGGCGAGAGTTGCGTCATGCGTGTATTGGCTGCCGGCGAGCCGCTGCCGATCGACAAGCTCAACCTCACTGAACACAACCGCGCGCTCATCGACAAAGCCCTCACCTATCCGAATGGCCTGTTCCTTGTCGTGGGCCCGACCGGTTCCGGTAAGACGACTTCGTTGCACGCCGTGCTCGGGGTGATCAATACGCCGGAATGTAAGATCCTGACAGCCGAAGATCCTGTGGAGATCACGCAGCCGGGCCTGCAGCAGGTGCAGGTGATGCCGAAGATCGGCTACGACTTCGCTATGGCGCTGCGGGCTTTCCTGCGCTGTGATCCGGATGTCATTCTGATCGGTGAGATGCGTGACTACGAAACGGCACACAGCGCTATCGAAGCGTCGTTGACCGGTCATATGGTGTTCTCGACGCTGCACACGAACTCGGCGCCGGATACAATGGCACGCCTGCTCGACATGGGACTGGATCCGATTAACTTCGCCGACGCGCTGATCGGTGTTCTTGCCCAGCGCCTGGTGCGGACCCTTTGCGAGAACTGCAAGGAGGCGTACAAGCCGGAGGAAGAAGAACTTGATCATTTTGTCAAGTTGTATGGCCCGGAATGCTTCCCGGAGCTTGGGCTGGATCTGGAGAACATCGAGCTGATGAAAGCGGTCGGCTGCGATCGCTGTCTGAATGCCGGTTACAAAGGCCGGACCGGTCTGCACGAAGTTTTGCTGGCGTCGGCGGAGATGAAGAAAATGATATCCCAGAAACGCACGATCAGCGAACTGCGGGAGCAGGCTGTCAAAGAAGGCATGCGCACGATCCTGCAGGACGGCATTTACAAGATCCTCAAAGGTGCCACCGACTACAAGCAATTGCTGCGGGTGACCTCGTCAGGCTGATTGCCGTTTTCGCTTACAAGGGGTCCTTGGCCGTGCTTCCGGCAGGAGTCGAATAAGCGGACGACTTTTCTCAGGCGCGGCGCTGTGAGTCATCGGCGGCGCGGGTTGCGTCGAAGATTTTGCCGACCGCTGCGAAGAATCGGTCGCCGAGCTCGTCGGCCTGTTTCTTCGAGGGCACGCGCCCGGCTTTCTTGAAGCGTCCGGCCAGGCGCTTGGCGTCGCGGGCGCAGGCGGCCGGATCGTCACCGGCCGCCAGGGCTTCGGCTTCCTTGCACAGCTTCGTCTTGGTCTCGAGATTGGCCTGCATCTCTTCCTTTGACTCACGCGGTTGTTCTGATTCCGGCTTCTGTGCGTAGAACTGGTCGAGCGCGTTCCTGTAGCGCTTCCACATCGTCTTGTCGAATTCACGCGGCACATGGCCGGTACGCTCCCACTGGTCCTGCAGCTTGCGGACCTCGGTGAGTGACACACGCCAGGCGGACTGCGAGTCGGCGGCCGATTGCTTGATGAAGTTCGATTCAAAAGCGATTTGCAACTGCTCCGCCACGTTGAGGTTGGCCTCTTCCTCCGGCGGCTTGACGTCGGCCAGCGTTTCCAGCCGTGTGCAGATGTCTTCCTTGCGCTTGAGATTCTCGTAGCGCTCCTTTTCGACACCGTCATAATGCTCACGTCGCCGGTCGAAGAATCGGTCGGTGGCGGCCTTGAACCGCTCCCGGGTTTCCGTTTCGATCTCTCGCGGCACGCTGCCGATCGTCTTCCACTTTGTCTGCAGTTCTTTGAACTCGTCAGTTGTTTCACGCCAGGCCGTCGATTCAGCTATCGTCTCTGCCTGCTCGATGAGCGCCTCGCGCATTTTCAGGCTGGCGTCGCGTTTGCCCTTGAGCTTCTCAAAGTGATCGCGGCGTGATTGGAAAAAGGCGTCGCATGGTGCGATGAACCGGCTGCGGATCTCATCTTGGTTATTGCGCGGTACCGGGCCGATTTCGCGGAAGCGGTTGTGCAGTTCGACCAGGGCGACTGCGGTCTTTTTCTGGTCGCCTGTGTCGTCGGCCAGAATGGCGTCGAGCTCGGTGCAGAGTTCGAGCTTCTTCCCGTAGTTGCCGACCCGCTCTTTGTCGAGCTCGTCGTGGTGGGCGCTGAGCCGGTCGAAATAGTGCTGGCAGGCTCCACTGAAGCGCTCCCAGAGTTTCTCCTCCTTCTTGCGTTCACACGGGCCGGCAGCTTTCCAGTCAACCTGCAACCGTTTCATGGCGTCCGTTGCGGTGCCCCAGTCCTCGGAGTCCTTGAGTGCTTCGGCCTGCTCAGAAAGTTCTTCCTTGCGTTTCCGGCTGTCCTTGCGCGCGTCGCTGCGAATTTTGTAGTGTTCCCGGCGTTTCTCAAAAAAATCGTTGCAGACATCGTGGAAGCGCTTGTTGATGTCCATCGATGTTTTTGGCACGTGCCCGATGTCTTTCCACTCTGCCTGGATCGCCTGCACCCTTTCTTTCGCTGTGTCCTTCGTGCAGTCGTCCATCAGGCCGGTGAGCTCATCCAACAATTTTTGTTTCTGCTCGAAATTCTCCTTGCGTCGTTTATCCTGCTCGTCGAAAAAGGCCTGGCAGCGGCTGTACTGTTCGTCGCAGGCGGTCTTGAATCGTTTCCAGATGTCGTCCGACTGCTCACGCGGTGCCGGGCCGATAGTCTTCCACCGCTTGTGCAGATCCTGGATCGTCTTCGCCATCTTCGGGTAATCGCTGTTTTTTGCGAGCGCCTCTGCTTCGGTGCAGAGGTCCTGTTTCTGTGTCAGATTCGCCCAGCGGTCGAGGTCGCGGCCGCGGTGAAATTCACGGGTGCGCTGGCGGAATTTGTCGGACAGTTTCTTGAAGCGTTTCTCCAGCGGCTCGCGGGCGTCATTATCGACCATGCCGACCTTTGACCAGGCTGTCTGCAGTTCGCGCCCGGGTGTTTCTATTTTGGCGATGTCCTCGGCGCCGAGGATTGCTTCGAAGGCGGTGCAGATTTCTTCGAGCTGTTTCAGGTTGTCGGCCTTTGCCTGTGCCACCGCGTCGCGGTGCTCGGTCAATCGTGTGCGTGCAGTGGTGATGGCTGTGTCGAACGTGGCGCGCACCGCATCGGCGTCGTCGCCGGTGCACTCGACTGCGGCCATTTCTTCGGTGAGTTTGTCGAGTTGCGATTCGAGATCTGCGAATGCCTCAGACGTCGATAGTTCGCCGGCGCGATTGCACAGGGTCTGGAGGATTGGCATCGCGTCGTCGTGTGCTTCCTGCTCAGCGCGCTGCAGCAGCGTCGTGTCGTGGAAAGTCTGGGCGGCTGTGTCGATCCGTATCTGCAGCTGCAGGTATTCGTCGTCCGGCACCTCCGGCGCGGTTTCCCATTCGGCGCGGAGCCTGTCCAGTTCGGTAGCTGCGGCTTCGTCCATCCGCCCGATCAAGGCCTCGACGGCGGTGCAGATTCGTTCGCGCTCGGCGATGTTGTAGGCACGCAACTCGGCGCGCTTGCGGTCTTTCGCCTGCACCTCGATAAATTCCTGGTGCCGCCGGTGCAGCTCGTTGAGCGCGTGGTCGAGGCCTGAACGGCGCGGGTCTTTCCGGCTCGGGTCGAGATCGGCCCAGCGCGACTGCAGTTCCTTGAACTTCGCGAAGGCAAATTCCCAGTTCCAGGAATCCATCAACTTGCGGGCGGTGTCGTACAGTTCCTGCAGCTCGGTTTCACGTAGCTGCTCGGCTGACGGGCGGTTGCGTTCTTCGATGATTCCGTCGATCTTTTCCTGAGCAGCATGGCGCACTCGGGTGTTCGATGCATCGCGCGCAATACGTTCGAGGACGGTGTCATCGTCAATGCGTTCGACGACGTGCAGGCCGAGGGCTTTCCCTGTGTTGGCGACAGTCAGTCGGGACAGGCGCGTCGGACACATGATGTGTTTGACCGTGGCGAGCCGGATGTCATCGTGCTCGGTATCGACGACGATGCTGGACAGCACCTCTTCACAACTGATACGCGCGAGAATCGGCTGACAGGTTGCGGCATCCGGGGAATCGAGGACCGTGCTGCGCAGATGCTGATCGATCTTGACGGTCAATGCGTCGAGCACATCGGCATCGGTGTCCGTGGCGGCGATCTGCTCCAAGATGGCCTGGTCGTCAATTCGCGCCACTGCTGCAAGACGGATTTTCGGATCTTCATCTGTCGTCGCGATTTCAGTCAGTTTATCGCCGTCCTGGTCGGTCAGTTCCGCTACCGCCTCCAGGCGGACTTCCGGATTACTGTGCTTCCATTTTGGTCGTAAGAGATCGCCTAAGGCCATGTCAGAGTCAGTGCTTGCGTGGACTCACAGGGAGTCGTATACGCTTGATTACCGATTCAACTCCGGAGGTCCGGGGAGAAAGACTAAGGATATGATAACCGCCAAACCGCGTCGCATCAAAATTCAGATGCGGCTATTGCCCATATTTTTGCCCAACCAGGGCATATTCACGAACTTTCTGTTGCGAGCGCCCAGATGAGTACTTTCGCGTCGAAACTTTATGAATAAGCCAAGTCAGGTGAACTCGAGGACGGACTGCAGGTAATCTTCCGGTGTGTCGAAGCCGAGCAGGTTCAGGCATGTGGCGGAAAGGCTGGTGATGCCGAGGTCGTCACGTTTGGTCATCGTGTACTCGCCATCGTAGAGGAAGTCGTAGATGATGCAGGGCACGGGATTAAGTGAGTGGCTGGTCTTGATCTTCGGCCGGCCCTCGTTCATAAGGACCTCATCGTTCTTGCGCTCGTACATTTCGTCGGCATTGCCGTGGTCGGCGCAGATGATCATGACGCCGCCGGCCTTCTCGACGACCGACATCAGCCGTGCCAGGCAGAGATCGACGACCCCAATGGAGATTTCGGTCGCCAGGAGGTCGCCGGTGTGTCCAACCATGTCGCCGTTGGGAAAGTTGATGCGCGCAAAGTCGAAGCTGCCGGCCCGGATTTCGTTGATGACAACGTCCGTAACCTCGGCGGCCTTCATCCACGGGCGCTGCTCGAACGGTATCAGGTCGGAGGGAATTTCGACGTAGTTCTCCAGAGCGTCGTCGAACTTATCGGTGCGGTTGCCGTTGAAAAAGTACGTGACGTGCCCGTATTTCTGAGTTTCGCTGATGGCCAGTTGGCGGACTCCGGCACCGACGAGAAATTCACCGACAGTACGATCGATCTGTGGCGGCTCGACCAGGTAGCGGCGGGGAATCTTCAGGTCGCCGTCGTATTGCATCAAGCCCGCAAACATGACATCAGGGCGCGGTGAGCGGTCGAAGTGCGGAAAGTCGTCGTTCTCGAAGGCGGCACAGAGTTCCATGGCGCGGTCGCCGCGGAAGTTGTAAAGGATGACGGCATCGCCATCGCGCACTGGGCCGACGGGACCGTCGTTATCTGCGATTACGAAGGCCTGCAGGTTCTGATCGGTGGCACTGGTTTCCTGGCGCAGCGTCTCAATTGCCTGACGTGCCGAGCCGAAGGTCCGGCCGTTGCCGCGCACGTGCGTATTCCAACCGCGCTCGACCATTGCCCAGTCAGCGCCGTAGCGGTCCATGGTGATGTGCATGCGACCGCCGCCGGAAGCGATACGGCAGTCGAGGCCGTCGACATTCAGCGCTGCCAGCTTTTCTTCGAGCGGCTCAATGTATTCCAGCGCCGAGGTTTCGCCGACGTCCCGGCCATCGAGCAGCGTGTGCAGGCGTATAGATCGGACGCCTGCCTTGGCGGCGCCGTCGAGCATACCGAAGAGATGGCGGATGTGGCTGTGGACATTGCCGTCTGAAAGCAGACCGATGAAATGCAGCGTGCTGTTGTTGCTGACACAATGCTGTGTAAGATCCGCCCACGTCGTGCCGTCGAAAATAGTGCCGTCGTTGATCGCTTCGTTGACCAGCGTGGCGCCTTGGGCGAAGACGCGACCGCAACCGATAGCGTTGTGACCGATCTCGCTGTTGCCCATGTCGTCCTCGGTCGGCATCCCGACGGCGCTGCCGTGGGCTTTCAGCCGGATGTTTGGGGCGTTGGCATGCAGCCAGTCGAGTGTCGGCTTGCAGGCGCTGGCAACCGCGTCGCCTTCGGGGTACTTGCCGTAGCCGACGCCGTCCATGATGCACAGCAGGACGGGTCCAGGTCGCTTTTGGAAGGTCGGGTGTTTACGCAGTTCAGTCACGGTTCATCCTGTCGAATCGGCTTACAGTATGTGCGTTGGTTACTCAAGCGCGTTTCACGCGCGGCCCGGTTGGGCTGTCTTCTAAAACCCAGCCGGCGTCGGTGAGCTCGTCGCGAATCTCGTCAGCCCGTGCGAAGTCCTTCGTCTGGCGCGCCTGTTGTCGTGCTTCAACGAGCGCGAGGATCTCTGCGGGTGCTTCTTCCTCGCCTTTGTCGAGATCGAATACGGCGAGGACAGAGTCGAAGCTGCGGCAGGCCGTCAGCACCATCTCGGCAGCGTTACCTGCGAGGGCACTGTCGTCGAGTGCTTTGTTGACGTCGCGCATAAAGTCGAAAAATGCGGCGAGTGCTTCGGAAATATTGAGGTCGTCTTCGAGTCCGGCGCGGAATGCGGACTCTGCAGTTGCACAGAGGCTGGTGGCAGTGTCGAGTCCCATATCCGGCGAAGTTGCGACTTCGCGCAGGCGGCGGATGAAGTCATCGAACCGGCGCAGAACGGTGCGTGCTTCCTCGAGGCCGACGAATTCGATGACATTAGTTTCTGCGTTGCGCGGTGCACGGAAATTCAGTTGCTGGCGATAATGCGCTGCCAGCAGCAGGTAGCGGACCTCGCGGCCGGTGTAGCCGGCATCGAGCAAATCGCGCAAGGTGAAGAAATTGCCCTCGGACTTCGACATTTTCTTGCCGTTGACCATGAGGTGTTCGCAGTGCAGCCAGTAGTTGACGAAGGTCTCGCCGGTCGCCGCTTCGCTTTGGGCGATTTCGTCTTCGTGGTGGGGGAACATGTTGTCGACGCCGCCGGTGTGCAGGTCGAAATGTGGGCCGAGATACTTCATGCTCATGGCGCTGCACTCGATATGCCAGCCTGGCCGGCCGCGGCCCCAGGGGCTGTCCCAGGCGGTGTCGCCGTCCGCCTCGTCCCAGGCTTTCCAAAGCGCGAAGTCTGCAACCGAGTCTTTTTCATATTCATCGTTTTTGACACGGGTGCCGGAGCGCTGGCCGGATCGATCGATCCGGGCGAGCTTGCCGTAGTCGGGGAATTTATCGATCGAGTAGTAGACACAGTTGTCGTCGCTGACGTAGGCGATATCTTTCTCGACCAGTGTTGTGATGATGTCAATCATTTCGCTGATATGATCGGTGGCGGCGGGGTACGCCTCGGCCCGCTCGATGCGCAACTCGTCGACGTCCTCGAAAAAAGCGTCCTTATATTGCTGCGTGAAGTCGTCGAGGCCCATGCCGGCGACGATCGAGTCGCGGATGGTCTTGTCGTCGACATCCGTCAGGTTCATCACCTGGTTCACTTCGTAACCGCAAAAACGGAGGGCGCGACGCAGGATGTCTTCGAATATGTAGGCGCGGAAGTTGCCTATGTGCGCGTAGTTGTAGACGGTCGGGCCGCAGGTGTACATCGCCGCCTTGCCGGCTTCGCGGGGCTCGAAGGCTTCCTGCCTGCGGGACATGGTGTTGTAGAATTGAAGCGCCATGAATGAGTGGAATTGCGGTTAAACGTTTTGGAATGGTTATTGTACCGGCACCTCATACGGATAACAAGGTTGCGCGTATGGCTCGGAGGGAGTACATGAGTACCAGAAAACATCGCAGAAAAACAAGCAGAATCCTTGTCACGCCGGTTGCGGCCGTGGTTTTCCGGGCGATTCAATTACTGCCGCTGGGGTTTGTGCACAGGCTCGCCGCTGTCGGTGCCCGCCTAATTTACGCGCTGCCGTCCTACCGACGTCTACTCAATGCCAACCTGGCCGTGGCATTTCCGGATTGGGATGGCAACCGGCGCCAGTCCGTAGCGGTGCGGTCGCTGCGCAATGTCTGCTGCACGTTCCTCGAGTTTATCTGGTTCATACCGCGCCATGAACGTATTGTCGACTATGTGACGATCGACGACGACGTATTGCAGTTGTTGCGGGCCGCGGCGGACAACGATTCAGGCTCGATTTTCCTCGCGCCGCACCTCGGCAACTGGGAGTTCGTCAATCTTGTAATCAATGCCCACGGCCTGCACACGACATCGGTATATGCCAAGATCACCAACCCGTACGTCGAGCGCACGATCATCAGCGGCCGGACGCGGTTCGGTGCCGGGCTGATCGCCGAGCGGGGCGCGGCGAAAGCGATCATGCGGCTGCTGCGCGGCGGCGAGACAGTGGGCTTGCTTATCGACCAGAACACGCGGCCGCGGCATGGCGGGATATTCGTCGATTTTTTTTCGTTGCCGGTGCCGGTGAGCCGGGTGCCGGCGACATTTGCGCGTAAGACCGGGGTGCCCGTCATCGTCCTCTGCTGTGTGCGCGACGATCGTGACCGGTTGCATTTCAAGGCCGTAGCATTGCCGCGGTCCGGGGCGGAATACGAATCAGACGTCGCATTAATTGCCGACATAAATCGGCAGACGGAAATCTGGATCCGCGAGTATCCCGATCAGTATCTGTGGCTTTACCAGCGCTGGCTTTATCGCCCGGAGGATATCGATGCTGCAACACGGGCGAAGTATCCATATTATTCAAAGGACGTTTGACAGCTGCTCCTTGAAAACGATTGCTGCGGGACTACCCTATCGCAGGTCTGTGGGCGATTAGCTCAGTTGGTTAGAGCGCCTGCTCGACACGCAGGAGGTCACTGGTTCGAGTCCAGTATCGCCCACCACTTACCCTTCCGCGGTTTCCGGCGCTTGCTCGTCTCTGACTTCTTCGAGCTTTTTGATGTCGCCCTGCCATTGTCCAGTGTCGCAGCGGCGGCACATCTTCCCGATCGTTCTGATGTTGCCGTTGCGAAAGGTCGAGAATGTCGTCTTTTCCGGTCAGAGCGTTGTTTTGTATGGCCGGAAAGGGTCACTCTACAGCGGTTTTGAACAGTCCGCTGGTCCATTCGTCGATGGTTCGGCTATCGATGCATTGCCAGCCCAACGCCGCGTACGTTGTGCCAACGTCGTCAAACTGCCCGGTGAGGATTCCCGACAGAATGAGGTGACCGTCGTCGGCGACGTACGTCACGAGCTCGGGGGCGATAGTGACGAGGACGTCGGCCAGGATGTTGGCGACAACGATGTCGAACGGCTGCTCCGGCTGCCAGAGACCGGCGGTTCCGTCGCACAGTTCGACCCCGCATCCGGCGTGTTCAATATTTTCGCGGGCGGCGGCAACCGCGGCCGGATCATTGTCGATGGCGGTGACCCGGCTCAGTCCGAGCTGCGCCGCGGCTATCGACAGAATGCCGCTACCGCAACCGGCGTCGAGAAAGGCTGCTCCGGGGTGTTTCAGACTGAGCTCGTCGATGTATTGCAGGCACGCCTGTGTGGTGCCGTGCCGCCCGGTGCCGAAACTCATGCCGGGATCGAGCTCGATGATGCATTCGTCCGGGCTTACGGGCACGTAGTCTTCCCAGGAGGGCTTGATTGTCAGCCGTTGCGACACCCGCTGTGGATGGAAGAAAGCTTTCCAGCTTTCCGCCCAGTCCTGGCGTGCCAGCGATCGGATGGCGGGACCTTCGGTGCTGCCTGGAAGCAGTGCGTGGTGGCAGGCAATGACTGAAGTGACCCGGGTGGCGACGGTTTCCGCCTCCGCTTCTGTGTCGGTGTAGATCGTGAGCACGGCGTGGCGGGTTTCCGCATCGTCCCAGACGGTGCCGATCAGTTCATGGGCGATCAGCAGTTCGTTCAGGACTGCTGCAGTCGTTGTGTCGGTGTCGATAGTGACTGCGAAGATGGCAGGTTCGTCGGTGCTGTTGGTGGGTTGTGGCATGGTCATGTCCTGTAGCGCTCCCTCGAAACGTTTCGGGCTACTGCGGGCGGGCGAGCTCGGCGAGAGCCCAGATGTATTCGACAAACACCGTGATGTTGGTTGCGACGGCGGCTTTGAAGGCGGCGCGTGCGGCAGCCGGTTTGCCGTTCGCCAGGTGCAACTGGCCAAGAACGAAATATGCCTCGCACAACTGCCCGGCAGCAATGGCCGGGGTCGGTGCTTTTCGAGCGGCGGCGAGCAGTTCCTCGGATTTGATCTCCCCGAGGCAGGCGGCGAAAAGGGAGCCTATCCATTTGTCGTCACCGAGCTGGCGGCATTCCCGATAATCGCGGACCCAGCCGCTGGAATCGAAACCGGTGCGGCGGTAACACAGATACATCCACAGGAGCAGGTAATCGGGGTCGCCGTCGTAGTGCATGGCTTTTTCGAAATTGCGTGCTGCTTGGCGGTAGTCGCCTTTTTGCGCCAGTACGAGGCCGAGGCCCTCGTAGCATTGTCCGTAGTGCGTTGACATTTTCAGGACATGCTCGAAGTCCTTGACGGCGTCGTCGTAGCGTCCGAGGCGCTCAAGGGTGAAGGCTCTGGAGAGATAGCACTGCGGCGCTTCCGGCGCCTGCCTGATTGCCTCGTTGGCGAAGGTGAGCGACTTTTCGAACTCCATGATGTCGCAGGTGATGGAGGTGGCGCGGAGGTTGCCGTTGCTATCGTTGGGCGTGACGGTGATGGCTTGTTGGCCGACGGCGCGCAGTTCGTCAATCATGTGCGCTGATTTACAGGCGTCGAAAAGCAGCATGTAGGCAGGCTCTGCTTTTGGCTGCAGGGCAATGGCTTCACGGCAGGCGCTGATTACGGCGGTGTAGTCCTGGCGCTCACGGGCGTCGGTGGCGCTGACTATGAGGCGGGAGTATTCGGCATTGGCAGGGCGTTCGCGCAGGTCCTTGATGAGTCCTTTGAGATTGGCCAGGGTGATGCCGGCAACGGCGCGCTGTACGTGTTCGGAGTCCTCGATGCGCTCGTAGTAGCCGGCGGCGCGGCCATAGTCGGCGATTGTCACATAGTAGTGGGCGAGCGAGTAAGCGGCACGCGTGTCGTAGACGGTGTTATCGGGTTTGAGCGCGAGAACGCGGTCGAGCATGTTGATCATTTGTAAGCTGTCGCGGCCGTCGAGCAGCGCTGCCAGACGCAGGCACTCGATTTCTTCATCGGCGACTTTGTCGATGGTGCTCCAGAATGCCTGGCGGTCGTCGTCGTCACCGGCGACCGCCTGCAGATAGAGCAGCGGGGCATCGCCGGTGTCTTCAATGAGGGTGGCCAGGGCTTTGGTATAATGGTTGTCGCTGAGGAACTCAGCAATGGGCTCAAGGCTGGCGGGATGGGCACCGTCTGGAGCGGCGATATCGATGAGGTGGGTGATGATATCGGGGCTTTTGAGTTTATGCCCGAGCACGACATAGAAGTACAGCGTATCACACAGCGCTTCGACGTCGTCCTGATAATACAAGTTGGTGCCAGCGGCCGGCCAGAGGTCCGTCTGCGGGGTTGCGTGCATCATGCAGTAAGCGACTTCGTTGATGATCATTTCGCTTTGCCAGTGGTGCCACAGGTCGGGACCGTAGCGCTCGACCCTGTCGACCGCACCGAGCAGGGCGTAGAGGCGCAGCCGGTTGACGGCGACGGTGACGCTGCCGTTGCGCGTCGGCAGGCTATCCATGAGCGACAGCATTTCGTGCGGTCGGTCGCTGACCCGCGGCATGAGTTCGCGCTCGATTGCCATCGTATCGAGCCAGTCGAGAAGGGTGATCATGCCGAGCTGCGATGCGACGATGAGGTTGCGCTCCTGACGCAGCTCCAGGACGAACTCGACCATCGGTACTCCGTGCTGCATAATGACCTGCTCCCACGCGTCGACAGTGACTTTCCTGCGCCGGATGTTCTTGAGCAGGCTGGCGACGTTGCCATCGGTGTCATCGACCACTGCCCAGCGCAGTTTTTTCCAAAGCTTGCGGGTACGGGCGCGGACTTCCGGGTCGTCGCTCGCGATTGCCTTGCGCACGGCGGTGCGGGCTCGATATCCGAGTTTTTCGAGAGTGGCTGATGCTGCCTCGCGCTCCTGGAATTCCGTCGATCCGAGTTGTCGTACCAGAGCCTCGGCGTCGATGTCGGTGGTGGCGGTCTGGGCGGCGGCCGACAAAATAGCGGTAAAAGCTGCGACAGCCAACAGTTGTCGAATGAATGTTTTCATGGAACCATCGTTTTTAGAGATTGTCGAAGTATACTAACACAAAGTTGTTATATCGTCCCTGAAACAAGACCGTATTCGCGATGTAAAATTCTTTTTTGCCATACATTGGGGTGTTTTCGCCAAAAAACGGCTTGGATCAGGGTATCGAACGGCTAAAAGTGCGGTGCATAGTTATCGCAAAACAGTTCTGTATATGGCCACAAGCAGCAAGTTTCTTGATTGGTTCAGCGAGGCGAAGTCGCGCACGACCCTTCGCCGTATGGAAACGGATGACAATTTTCACTTCATCCGTAACAATTATCTGTTCGAGCAGTTCAGTCCCGATGCGATCGCGTTTATCCTGTTGCATCTGATCGAACGCCGCTACAACAACGATGACCTGATCTTCAAGGAAGAAAACCCCAGCATTTGCTTTTTCATTCTCAAGCAGGGCAAAGCGGAAATCTTTGTGACTCCCAGCCCGGGCGTCAAGATTGTTTATGAGACCCTCGATCCGGGCCAGTTGTTTGGTGAAGTCAGCGTTCTTTCCTCATCGTCCCGGACGGCGAGTGCACGGGCACTGGAGAATGACACGGTGATGCTGCTGATGTCGACCTTCGATCTCGAAGAGTTGTGCAGGGCTTATCCGGTTGACGGACTGAAGTTGTTGCGGGCGATTGCCGGTCGCATCACTGACTATCTGGCGACGACGACTCGCAGGCTGCGGGTGGCGCAGGCTGAACTGCACGAGCTCAAACAGAAGCTCGATAGCCATGACGGGTAACCAGCAACTGCGCAACCTGACGATTGCGATCACCACGGGTATTGTTCTCGCTGTACTGTCTCTTTCCGTTCTGTATGGGGCCCGGCTTCTGATCCGCCCGGTATTGGCGGGATTGCTGGTGGCGCACATCCTCTACCCGGTGGTCAAAATGGCGCGGCAGGCCGGGGTGCCAAAGTGGATCACGATCGTCGTGATTTTCCTGCCGATGGTATCGGGGTGTGTTTTCGTGGTTTCATCCCTGGTTCCTGCGATCGCCGAGGAGATCGTCGCGTTCAAGGGCAGCCAGGAGGGAATGGTCGAACAGCAACCGGGGCTGTTGACAGAGAAAGGGCTGTTGGGAACGCTGCTGGACGACAGCGCGCCGGACGGGAAGGTGCTGGAGGAGAAGCCGGTAAAGAGACAACCGATTGGCAGTGACGTCGCCAGGTCGAATTTGGTTTACATTGGCGAACAGATCTACAAGACTCTGGAACGCTTTGGGCTGGTGCAGGCGACGGAGACGCACACGGAGATGATCGAGCTGGTGACGGGCTACATCACGGAGCTGTTTACTGATCTCGTCGCCTGGCTCGGATCCGTAGCGCCGGAGGGTGGGCAGTTCCTGCTGCTTTTCTTTTTCGTGTTGATTTTCGCGTTGCTCGACGGCGACAAGTTTTACAGGGGCCTGCTCAGCCTGATTCCGAATACCTATATCGAGCCCGGCATTTTCATGCTGCGCAAGACGATCGACATGTGGGGCTATTATCTGCGCGGCCTGATCGTCGAAAACATGATCATGTTCTTTGTGTCGTTCGCGCTGCTGCTGATCCTAAAGATCTTTGTCGAAATCACCTTCATCATGGCGCTGTCCATCGCGCTGATCATTGCAGTGACCAACATCGTGCGCATTGTCGGCCCGGCTTTAGGTGCCTGTATCGGAGTTATTCTGGTGCTTGCGAGTCTCGACGTCGGCGCCGTCGAGGATGTTGAGGCCGCGCGTCGCAACTTGATGCAGGCGTCATTCGGTGTGCTCTGCATCGTCGCCTTCGTGCAGTTGCTTGACAGTGTCGTGATCCTGCCGCTGGTTATGCGCGATCAGGTCAACATCCATCCGGTGATCTGTCTGCTGGGTATCTTC
>CEWR01158934.1_pt1 | contig 18621 bp, 18 predicted proteins | sample 356321 | NCBI WGS metagenome assembly CEWR01 (sample SAMEA2621551, study PRJEB7988) | marine metagenome | biome: marine biome (ENVO:00000447); feature: mesopelagic zone (ENVO:00000213); material: "saline water (ENVO:00002010), including plankton (ENVO:xxxxxxxx)" | depth 790 m
ATAACAAGCAGCCCCAGAGTTATAGATTCCAATACTATTAAAACATACAAATTAATAATACCATCAAATATACTATCAACTATTACCAAACCTATCCCACCAATAATTGAAGAGTAATATACTTTTCGCCAAAAGATAATTTTTCTCATGTTTTATTTTTTAATGACTGAATTCAAACCTAATCAAACCGAATAGCATTAACAGGAGAAATTTTGGCAATCACATACGAGGGAATCAATAACATCAAAACACAAACAGCTAATGTTCCAACATTCAGCAATAAAATATTCATAAAATCCATTTCAATGGGCACTTCAGATACGTAATATGATTCTTCTGGCAAGGTGAGTAACCCAAATTGCTGCTGAAGTAAACAAAGACTTATTCCAATAACATTTCCCCAAATCAATCCTTTAAGAACCAAATAAGTAGCATTGTACAAAAATATTTTTCTAACATTCCAATTGGGCATACCCAAGGCTTTTAATATTCCTATCATATTGGTTCGTTCTAAAACTAGAATAAGCAACGCAGAAATGATGTTAACTACCGCAACAATTATCATCAATAAAATGATGATATGAACATTATAATCTTGTAAATCTAACCATCCAAAAATATCAGGGTGTTGCTCTTTTATAGTTGAAGCATGCAAACTATAATCAATATGATCGTAAACAAAAGCTCCCATTTCATCCAATTCATTATAGTCTTCAATTAACACCTCAAAACCACCAACTTGATTCTCGTCCCATCCATTCCTTTTTTGAATATGAGCAATATCTGCAATTACAAATAACTTATCAAAATCCTCCATCCCAGTTTGATAAATCCCTTTAATAATAAAATCTTTTGGCCTCAATTGTCCGTTCTCTTGTATAAAATAGAGGAACATCTTATCTCCCACATTCAATTTCATTTTTGTTGCGATATGGTTCGATACGATAACACTATTCTCTTTCTGCTCAGTCACTAAAAATGAACTTCCTTCAATTATCTTTTCATTAAAAAATGACCAATCAAAATCGCTCCCCACACCCTTTACTACAACCCCATAGATGTCTTCTTTGGTTTTAATAATCCCAGCTTTAGTAGCGTATATCTGAATGTGTTTTATCCCTTCTGTTTCTGATAGGCTTGGGTAAAAATCTTGTTCAATACTAATTGGACTTGCCTCATAAGTATTCTGCGAATCATAACTAGTTATTTGAATGTGACTCCCAAAACCAATTACTTTATTTCTTATTTCTCTTTGAAAACCACCAACAATACTTAACGCAACAATCATCACAATTAACCCTAAAGCAATTGCAATAATTGAAATACGAATAATTGGTTTAGTTATCTTTTTAGAATGACTATCGCCTTTAATTATATTTTTTGATATGAAATACTCGAGATTCAACTTTATATAAGATACTTTTGGTTCTTCTGAAACAAAAGTAGTAATTTGTAAGTCATGAATTTAAGGCATTATCTAAATATTATAATTATCAGTCTACTTTCGGCAAGCTGTACTGGTCAAAATACCGAAACAACAAAACCAAAAACTGCGTTAAAAGTTGTTGAAATAAAGCAACAGTTACCAATTATTGTTGGAGCAGCAAGAACTGATTCTTACCTCAAACTACTTGAAAACAAAAAAATTGGTATTGTTGCCAATCATACTTCAATGATCAACAACACACACTTAGTTGACTCTTTGGTTAGTTTAGGAATTAAGGTAACTAAAGTATTTAGTCCTGAACATGGATTTAGAGGGAAAGCTGATGCAGGTGAACAAGTAAGTTCTGATGTCGATTCCAAAACAGGTTTACCAATTGTTTCATTATATGGTAAAAATAAAAAACCTACTACTGAACAATTTAGAGATTTAGATGTCATCATTTTTGACATACAAGATGTTGGAGCTCGTTTTTACACTTACATTTCTACCATGCATTATGTAATGGAAACTTGTGCAGAAACAAATAAACAACTTATTGTTTTAGATCGCCCTAACCCAAACGGACACTATATTGACGGCCCTATTTTAGAAAAAGCTTTTAAATCTTTTGTAGGAATGCACCCTGTACCTATTGTACATGGGATGACTGTTGGTGAATACGCACAAATGGTGAATGGAGAGAAATGGCTAGCCAATAAAGTACAATGTGATTTAACGGTAATAAAAACAGAAAACTATGATCACACTCGTTTCTACGAATTGCCAATTAAGCCTTCGCCAAACTTACCTAATATGAGTTCTATTTATTTGTACCCTTCGTTATGTTTATTTGAAGGCACTCCAATAAGTATTGGAAGAGGAACAGCTAAGCCTTTTCAAATTATGGGACATCCATCTATAAAATCTGACAGCTATTCTTTTACTCCAAAAAGTATGTCCGGGGCAAAAAATCCAAAGCTTAAGGATCAAAAGTGTTTCGGTTACGATTTGGAATATTTTAGTACTGAATACTTAAAAGATAAAGGAGGAATCAACCTATTTTGGCTAACAGAAGTGTACAAAGATTTCCCCAACAAAGAGAAATTCTTTACCCGTATGTTTCAATTACTTTCGGGAACAGACAAATTACAACAGCAAATTGAAGCTGGAAAAACAGAAGAAGAAATTAAAGCAACTTGGAAAGATGGCTTAGAAAAATTTAAAGTAACAAGAACCAAATACTTGCTTTATAACGATTTTGAATAATGAAATTCAGCAAAGTATTTCAGTCTATTCCAAAAATATACCTGCTCGTTATTACAACGTTAGTTGTAAAACTCATTTTACTACCATTCTCTCAAACCATTAATGCAGATGCTGTTTCACGAATTTTCGCATCCCAAAATTGGATGGAAAATCCTACATGGACAACAAGCAGTGTTTGGGCTCCTTTTCACTTTTACATACATGGTTTTGGATTAATGCTCTGGAACAATACCATTTACATGCCTAAATTGGTTACCATCCTTTTATCAGTCCTCACCTTACTCCCATTTTACTTTTTGACTAAAAGAGAGTTTAATAAAACTGGGGCATTTATCGCTACCATTTTTCTAGCAATTTCACCTATCCTGTTTCACAATAGTTTTTTAGCATTATCGGAAACACCTTACTTATTTTTCTTAGCACTATCGCTAAACACCCTCTCAAAAGGAGTAAGAGAACATTCAATTGCCTATCTCTTAGTTTCAGGGCTAATCATGAGCGTTGCTTCAGGAATTAGATATGAAGCTTGGGTAATGACAGCTATTTTGAGTTTTGTATTGCTGCTTACTAGAAACTGGAAAAGCATAATCTTCTTCAATCTCACTGCAGCTATTTTTCCAGCTTACTGGTTATTATCAAACTATATTGAAACTGGCGACCCGCTCTTTAGCATCCAAGGTTCATACAATTGGAGTTTTGAAGTTATGGGTAACAATGAAAATCTCACTTTCAAATCATACTTAAAAAGAATTTGGTTCTTTCTTTTCTCATGGGTAATTGCCATTGGAATTCCTACGGGATACATTGTACTTAAAACAATATTTAAGAGCTATACCAAAAAGAATAGGAATCTCAATTTCATATTATTGAGCCTTCCATTTTTTATTATGTTATTGTTTTATGAATACAATACTCTTAAAGGAGCTCTTCTGTTACAACACCGATATATTGGAACGCTGTTAATTTTAAGCCTCCCGTTTATTGCTGTTTATTTTAACGAACTAACGAATAAAAAACTAAAACAAGTTTGGATCTTTGCTACACTTACTATTGTTCTATCCTTTATTTACAATACTGCGCACGTTAAGCCTCTTCCACGTTTAAAAGAACAATCTTCCATTACCATCATCAACAAAATTAAAGCAAACACTACAGAGAAATCTAGTCTAATTATTGATTTTATAGGATGGGATAAATCATATTTTATTGCCTTGCAATCTCAGCTAGATAAAAGCGATGTAGTAATTATAGAAGGAGCTAAGTACTCCACTATTCCTACTGAAAAAATCGAACTAAAAATCACGAACTATTTCAATGGAATTATCCTAATTAATAAGAAATCCAACTTCCAGGAAACCGTAAACTTAACTGATTACGACATTACAACTCAAGAAATTTATCAGGATGACGAGGTCTTATTATTGAAGTGGACTTTGAACTAATGGTTAAACTCTTTTAACACCCACCTAAGTTCATTGAGCATTAGAGCAGTTGCTCCCCAAATAACTTTATCATCAAAATTAAATGAAGGGGCTTTTATTACCGTCTTATTGGGTAACCTAATTTTTGAGGTTGTCAATTCTCTAACATCAGTTAAATCAGACAACTTTAGCTCTATTAATTCTTCTACCTCTCGAGTATCAATAATAAATTGAGGATGGTAATTAACGCATCCAACAATTGGAGACACATTAAAATTACTCACGGGGATGTAAACATCAGTTAGCTTACCTATCACATCTACATCAGCCATTACCACTCCAACTTCCTCGTTGGCTTCTCTTAATGCTGTATGAATAATATCTTTATCTGAAGCTTCTCTTTTTCCTCCAGGAAATGAAACCTGACCACTATGTGCGCCTTCGTAGGTTGGGCGCTGCATTAATACTAGGTTTAGCTCATCTTGTTTGATATAAAACAAAATTAACACCCCACACTCTCTAGCATTGAAGAGTTCTTCTTTATCAAATTCAATTTTTCGAGATGGCGCAACTTCAATGTGCGCTAACTTACCAGGAAGCTCTTGACTTAATTTTTTTGATAAATATGTTTTTAAGAGAGATATCATTTAGTAATAATAAGATCATTTTTCAAATATTCAAACCCATCATCAGTGTGTAATCGTATCAACTTATTATCTGAGCTAAACCCAACCTTAGTATATTGAAGAGGTAATACGACCTCTTTTTGCAAGTCAATTATGCCAACCAATCCATTTTCTTTCACCAACAGTAAATGGGCACTAAACCTATCTATACTTTCATATTTTGCTTCAATTACTTCCGTTCCTTTTTTATTGATAACTCCATATAATCCATCTCTACTTATAATAGAATAATCTCCTTTAAAACCTGCTACGGTTTCAAAATTGTAGGGGATTTTTAATTTAATATCATAATCACAATAGCCCCACTTACCATGTCTTTTTATGGCTATTAAATCATCAGAAACAACACCAATATCTTCAAAAAGAGCTGGAACAAATCGTTTTCCCGTTGTATCAATTAACCCGAATCTTTCTTCAGAAATTACTCTTGCCAACCCTTTCTCATTAAACATCCCCCAATTTATTGTTCCTTCAGCATATGCAATAGTAATTGGGATAGCAATTGTTCCATCAAACTTAATGTAACCATACACCCCATCCCTAACAGCCATTGCATAGTCATTTTCCAGCTCCGTTAATTGCTGATAAATTGGAGCTACAATATATTTTCCTTGTCTATCAATGACCCCAAAAAGACCTTTCTCTTTTACCCGAATAAAATCATTTTTCAAATTATCAATCCATTCATATTTCGGCTTCACCACGTAAAATAGATTGGTATCAATTATCCCGTATAATCCGTTTTGTTTAACATAGGCAATTCCATTATTAAAATCTCCTACAGTTTCATACTGAAGTCCAACTTTTAGATTTCCTTTCTGATCAATAAACCCATATTTACCATTCAATTCTATAGAAATAAACTGAGTAGAAGTCTCTCCTATCTCATCATAAATAATAGGCACTACTGTTTCTCCTGATCTGTTAATAATCCCATATTTATCGTTTTTACCAACTATAGCTAATCCACTTAAAAAAGGTTCTGCCTCGTCATATACAAAAGGGATTACCGTCAGCTTATTCTTATTGATGAAACCAACTTTATCATTGAGCATTACAGCAGCTGCTCCTTCAGAGAACTCAGACACCCAACTATATTTTGTTGGAACAACACTTTTTAATTCCTCGTTTACAAAACCCCATTTACCTTTTGTCTTTATAGGGTAATACGTTGTATTGGCTAAAACAAAATCCTGTTCCAACTCCTCTTTAAAAGGATAATCAGGAAACTGATTTAAAAATCGTTTAATATTTATAGACGTATGTACTTGGGTTGAAATGTTATAAATATTTCTCCATGCTTGAGGCACAAAAGGGTTCTTTGAATATGTTTTTATAAATCCGTGATACCCTTCTACCGTTTTACTTTTTGTTGCCAACTTATAAATATTCTCTTGCGCTTCTGGCACATAAAAACTAGTAGGCTGTTCTTTAACAAAACGAACATTACTTTCTAAAGATCGGTTAGCGGTATATTCTCTAAACAACTGTTTTTCATATCTTGCTTTCGCTTCGCCAACCTCTTTTGCTTCTGGATAAGTAGTTATGAAATTCTGATACGAAAGTGACGTATTGATTTTCTTTACTGCATTATAAGCCAGTTTATTTCTATTTAACGCTGCTTGTTTAAGCTGTATTGCTCCAACATTATTTTTAATAAAATAATTATAGCCGTTGACTGAGTTTTTATCTTGAGCATCAACAAAACACTTTTTATTAATAACTGACCGCTGTTTTACTATTGAAACAGCATCTACTTTTAGCGCTGCATATTTTATTTTTTGTTTTTCTGAAATAATAGTTGAAAAAGTTTTAGCAGAAATTTTAATGTATAATAAGGCAGAATCTAAGCTGTAAAAAGGATTGTTGTTTAATGAATAAATAACACTTAACCCATAAGAAGCTGCAGCAGAATCTTTCTTTAACGACCTGTAAAAGATTTGTTTAGCCTTAAAATAGTCATGAACTTCTAATGCTTTAAAACCGTTATCCAATCCTCCTGCTTTCGTATTTTTTGTAATACAAAGTAAAATTAAAAGGGCTGGAATTATTATGAGTATTCTTTTCAAAAGACAACTATTTCTTATTTTTCGCGTAATTTAACCGAGCGACTAAATTAGACATACAAATTTTCATCCAAAAAGACTTTAAGCTGATAAATGAATAAGTTTTGCACATACTCAATATTGTTCTTGTCTGTATTATTTACAGCCTGTACAACTACCGAGGTGCAAGAAATTAGCCACAAAAGCAACGTTTTCCATAAAGACTTAGATAGTATTCAAGCAACAGGCGTTTTAACTGCCCTACTTGAGTACAGCCCTACGAGCTACTTTATATACAAAGGGAACCCTATGGGCTTTGAATACGAACTCTTAAAAAAATATGCTGAGCACATTGATGTTGAATTAGAGATCGTTCCCATAAAAAACATGGACAGTATCTTTGTAGATCTTAATAAAGGAGTTGGAGATGTTATTGCAGCCAACTTAGCGATTACCGAAGAACGTTTAATTCAAACACAGTTTACAAATCAAGTTTTAGTCACACAACAAGTTTTAATACAACGAAAACCAGAAGGCTGGCGAAAACTGAAGAAATCAGCATTAAAAAAAACACTCTTACAATCTCCCTTAGAGTTAGTTGGCAAAACAATTACGGTGAGTAAAGGCTCTTCTTTTTATTCTCGTATTAAAAGTTTATCCAATGAGATTGGAGGAAAAATCAACATCAACACTGTTTCGGGAGAAACCTCTATGGAAGAACTAATTGAGAAAGTGGCAACTCAAGAAATTAAATATACTGTTGCAGATAAAAATTTAGCCAGCGTAAGTTTATGGCAATACCCCAATATAGATTTAAGCTTAAGCGTTAGTTTAGATCAAAAAATTGCTTGGTCAACTAGAAAAAACGCCAGTAAGCTAACTCAATCTATGAACGATTGGCTTTCAAGTTTTCAAAAAACAAAGCAGTTTAACATCTTGTACAACAAATATTTTAAGAATCGGACTGGGTTTAAAAAACGAATTAATCACGAATATTACACGCTAAAAAGTGGTGCAATTTCGCCTTTTGATGAAGTTTTACAAAAACATGCGCCAAAAATCAAATGGGACTGGGAATTATTGGCAGCCATGATCTACCAAGAGTCTCACTTTAATAATGCTGCAAGAGGATGGGGAGGTTCTTTTGGCTTAATGCAATTTATGCCTGTAACAGGAGCCAAATTTGGCGTAGATACCAACTCTACACCTCATGAGAATATCATTGCTGGGATTAATTACATCAAATATTTAGACAACTATTGGGAACCCATAATAGCAGATACCACCCAACGCATTCGATTTATCTTAGCCTCTTATAATGTTGGTCCTGGACATTTGTTAGACGCAAGAAGGTTAGCCGAAAAATATGGTAAAGATGCTTTTATTTGGGATGATAATGTCGATTTTTTCTTACTCAACAAATCCAAACCGAAGTACTATAAAGATGAAGTCGTTCGACACGGATACTGTAAAGGTTTTATTACTTACGCCTATGTAAACGAAATAATTGCACGTTACGAACACTACAAAAACATGTCGCACAAACAAGAATCACTACAAAAAGAGCCAACTACACCTAACAATTTAACTAAACTCTAATTTCTGTCGGAATTTCACAAACAGGTATCGTACCCATTTTGTGTTGATTAATAGTATTTAATCGCGTATAAATTTCAAAAACTTGCTGCTCTCTGGTTGTAAATGAAGTAAAATCTATGTTTGCTTTTTCTACTGTTTTCATTGCCCACTCTAACTCAGGATAAGATGCTCCTATCTGATCTTCATCAGTACGCTCATCACCCCAAAGGCCATCTGTTGGTGCAGCTTTTAAAATTTCACCAATTACATTCAACTGTTTCCCCAAAGCAAACACTTCTGTTTTTACTAAATCAGCAATTGGACTTAAATCTACTCCACCATCACCATACTTAGTATAAAAACCAACACCAAAATCTTCCACTTTATTACCAGTACCCAATACTAAAAAACTATTAATTTGAGCATAATGATAAAGTGTAGTCATTCTTAATCGAGCACGAGAATTGGCTAGCGATAAAAAGTCTAACTCATCATTATCAGAATGAGCAACTGACTTGGAAAACAAATCAAAAACACTTGTTAAATCAGCTTCAGCTCTTAAAACGTTTGGATATTTTTTTGTTAACCAATCAATATGGTTTTGCCCTCTTGTAAGCTGGCTTTCATCCTGATGAATTGGCATTTCAATACACAAAACAGGTAACCCAGTTTCTGCAGCCAATGTAGAGGTTACTGCAGAATCTATTCCTCCAGAAATTCCAATAACAAACCCCTTGGTTTTAGAAATTTCTACATAACTAGATAACCAATTAACTATATGTTTCTGAACTCTTTCCGTATTCATATTTTTAAAAGTAAAGCGCAATATTCAACGCCATATAGCTTAAGTTAGCACTCGGATCTTTACCCGTATAAACAGGCTCTCCATCTGCATCTAAAACTGCTTTCCCTGCAGCATTAAGTAAGTTTGATCCTTTATCTAATTGATTAATAAATCCATTATTATATGTTAAGCCAAGCATTAAACTAGTATTCCCAGATATGTTATATTCAATACCTGCACCAACAGTTAAATACATATTTACAAAAAATATATCTCCTGCAGTATTTACATCTTCTACTTTAGGTGAACCTTTGATATCAGCATATGTATAATCGCTAGTAGATTTAAATTTTATGGCCGATTTCAACCCAAACTGACCATAGTAAGTTATGTATCCTATTTCATTCGTTCTTAGCTTTAATGTTAAAGGGATTTCAATGTATTTAATCCTGTACGTTTGCTCAACTGCTGATTGAAAATTAACGTCATTAGCATCTTTAAAAACACCTTGATAAGAAACTTTTCCACCTAGACTTGAAATAAAGAAGCCTGTAGAAAACAAGTAGTTTTTAGTTAAAAAGAATTCTGTTGACAAACCATAAGTTAGACCCAACTTACTTCCTTTACTTGTGTAGTTTTTAGTATTTGGACTTAACCAACTAATTTGAGGATTAAGCTGCAATCCAAATCTAACTTTTCTGCCTTCATCCTGAGCTTTAGCAACTGGATCATTTTCAAAACTGTCTTCTTGTGCAGAAAGGTTTAAAAATAACAACCCAAATATTATTAAAGTAAGTATCTTTGTTTTTTGCATCATAACTTTATACATTGTATAGATACAAATTTAGCCATAATTAAACCTGATAAAAGTTAATGAAGACCTACTTTTCAACACTTAAACACCTAATAACTTTAGTCTTTTTAACTCTGTTAATTTCTTGCGAAAACAACCCGCTTGACATTGATGTAAAAGAAGTTAAGGTTGACTTGGCGGTTAACAGGTTTGATCAAGATCTATTTCAATACACCAATGGAATTAACCCAGGTAATGTAACTGAACTAAATAATAAATACGGGTTATTTTTTCAAGATTTCACCCAAAGTGTTATTAACATTGGTTCAATTAAGAATCCTACCATAAATCAACGTTTAAATGCTTTTGCAACTGACACTTACATCAATGAAGTTAAAACAGATGTTGCCAATGTTTATTCAGATTTTTCTGAATTTGAAAATGAACTAAACGAAGCCTTTAAACATTACAAATATTACTTTCCTAAAAAAAACATTCCTGCAGTAATCACTTATATTTCTGGTTTTAATTACGCCATTACTACTGATAATGCATATTTAGGAATTGGTTTAGATATGTTTTTAGGGAAAGATTATGATGCTTATACACAATTAGGCTTGCCAAAATACAAAACGGCTTTTATGAGCAAAGAAGGCTTAGTTGCTGGAGCTATGCTAGGCTGGGTTGCTACAGAGTTTGAATTGAAAGAAAAAAATGCAGACCTGTTAACAGAAATGATTCATCAAGGTAAAACATTGTACCTGATGGATGCTCTTATGCCAAAGACATCAAACACATTAAAAATAAATTACAACGAAACACAATTAGATTGGTGCGAAAATAATGCCGAACCAGTTTGGTTTTACTTTATTGACAACCAATTACTCTACACTAAAGAGACTAAAGAAATCATAAAATATATGGGAGAATCTCCTTTTACACAAGGTTTTCCAGAAGGCTCTCCAGGACGAATTGGACACTGGATAGGTTGGCAAATTGTAAAAGCTTACATGAAGAAAAATTCAACCGTTACTGTTCAGCAATTAATGGAGAACAATAATGCGCAAGAAATATTAAACAAATCGAAATTCAAACCGTAAAAAATTGATTATTTTATATTGATGAATGAATATTATTGATGGATTGATTACTCTTTTACAGCAACTTAAAATTCAACTTTATAAACTTTTAACTTTAAGAACTCAACTATGAAAAAATCAGAAATAAATTTTACCATATCTTTAGATGAAAATCATGTGCCAGAAAAAATTGACTGGTCGGCTTCTGATACTGGAGAAGAGGAAACAAAAGAAGCTAAAGCTATGATTATTAGCTTATGGGATGCTAAAGAAAACAATACTTTACGTATTGATTTATGGACTAAAGATATGATGTTGGATGAGATGAAACATTTCTTTTATCAATCTATCATTACTATGTCTGACACCTACGAAAGAGCTACAAACGACAAAGAAATTGCACAAGAAATGCGCGAATTCGGGAAAATGATTGGTGAAAAAATGGTTGGCGAAAACAAATAAACATGAGCTACAAAAGCAGCATCATATTAATTTTATATTTCTTTTTGTTAGGAATCAATAGTTCTTCAGCTCAATGCGAAAAACTAAAAAACAAAAAGATTCATCAGATATTAGGCGCTGCAGAATATGATAACTCTCGAAGTACAGAGATCAAAACAAATGATCTTTTTTATAAAGAGGCGTACCAAATAAACTTGTTTAAAGGGGTCGTTTATAAATTAGTTTTTGATGTTACTAAAATGCCCGAAAATGTTGTTATTAAATTACACGACATTGGAAATAAAAGAGGTGCAGGAAAGTATGAGCTCGTTTTTAATTCTGAAAATGAAACGCGAAGCGAAAAAGGAACCTACGAGGTAACAATGGAATTTCCGTTAAAAAAGATGCAGGTTTCTTACGAAGTTCCTGAGAACACAAAACCCGGATGTATTTCGTTTATTTTGGGTTATTATTTTAAAAATAGAATTAGATAGATGAACAATTCACTCATTCAAAAATACAATATTGCAGGGCCAAGATACACAAGTTACCCAACTGTTCCGTTCTGGGATAAAGAAGGTATAGCTTATGAAGATTGGGTGAACTCTACAAAAAAAGCTTTTATGGAGAGTAATAGCTCTGAAGGTATTAGTATTTACATTCACTTACCTTTTTGTGAGAGTTTATGTACTTTTTGTGGCTGTCATAAAAGAATAACAAAACAACATAGCGTTGAAGAACCATACATTGATACTGTTTTAAAAGAATGGGATTTGTATTGCGATTTGTTTGATGAAAAACCGAGAATTAAAGAAATTCATTTAGGTGGTGGTACACCAACATTTTTTAGCCCAGAAAATCTGAAGCAATTAATAGATGGTATTTTAGCGAAAGGTGAAACGTGTGATGAATACGAATTTAGTTTTGAAGCTCATCCGAACAATACCACCAAAGAACATTTACAAACTTTTTACGATTTAGGATTTAGAAGAAATAGTTTTGGTGTACAAGATTATGATCCTAAAGTTCAAAAAACAATTAACAGAATACAGTCTTACGAAACGGTTAAAGAAGTTACTGATTGGAGTAAAGAAATCGGATACACTTCTATTAGTCAAGATTTAGTTTTTGGATTACCTCATCAAACCAAAGAAAGTATTATTGATACTATTGAAAAAACAAAAACATTAAAACCAGACCGTATTGCATTTTACAGTTACGCGCATGTGCCTTGGATTAAAGGTGTAGGACAAAGAGGTTATGATGAAAATGATTTACCAAGTGCTGAAGAAAAACGTGTGCTTTATGAAACTGGTAAGCAAATGTTATTTGATTTAGGTTATGTAGAAATTGGTATGGACCATTTCGCCTTAAAAACCGATTCTATGCACTTAGCTATGGAAAACAAAACATTGCACAGAAACTTTATGGGCTATACTGCCAGTAAAACTGAGTTAATGGTTGGTTTAGGAATGAGTTCTATAAGTGACAGTTGGTACGCTTTTGCACAAAACGCTAAAACTGTTGAAGAATATACTGATCTTGTTAATGCTGGTAAAATACCCATTTTTAGAGGACACTTATTAAGCGAGGAAGACTTGGTAATTCGTCAGCATATTTTAAACATTATGTGCCATTTTGAAACGACTTGGGATACTGAAGCATTAAAGTTTCCGGAATTACAGGAATGTTTAGGTCGTTTAAAAGAGATGGAGCAAGATGGTTTAGTGGAAATAACTAAAAATGGGTTAACGTTACCAGAAAAAGCAAGGCCTTTTGTACGTAATGTATGTATGGCTTTTGATTTACAATTAATTAGGAACAAACCGACTACACGAATTTTTTCGATGACGATTTAGACGGTTTTGTTAATCATTTCAATGGAACTAACGATATTGCCCTATCACTCTTGAAGCCATTCTAGAGTCGCACGAAACTTTGCGACAAACTATCTTATGAGATTTCTCCAAAGAACATTCTATTCCAACCCTTTATCCCAGTTTTTAACCGGTAATAAAATTCTTTTCTTTTATTAATAAATAAAAATCATCTTTGTAAAATGATTTTATAACCATTGGTTATCAAAGATAAGAGCTTTTTTAAAAAAGTTACAATCCAACACTGAAGAAGAAATTGGGTTTGTAATTAAAAAGTTTTGCGCTTAAAGCACATACTTCAGTAATTTCCTAAGAAAGGAGTTACTGAAGTATGTGCTTTTTTTTGGACTAGATTTTAAATTAATAACATAAACTAAAAGATTAAAAATGAAAAAAATTATTAGAACCATTTCACTCCTATTGCTATTTCCGATAGGAGTCTTCGCTCAAACTAAAGAGATTGCGCTTTCAAAAAAAGAGATTAGAAAAGAGAGGCCTACCTATATTGGAATTACCTTCGGATTAAACTCTTCAAAATATAGGGATTTTGCTACTTCTCCACTTTTTTATAGTGGAACACCTAAATCATGGGGATTATCTCGTCATCGATTAGATGATAAAAAAGAAACTCACATTGGTCTTTCATACGCTTCAGGTACATATACCAATAGTTTTAACAGTCATATTGCACCGAGTTCTGTAAAAATCCTTTCAGTGTATTATTCTCAATTATACCAACTCAACAAATTTAGTTCTGAAAAATTGAATGTTAAAGTTGGAGGGCTTTTTAATACAACTGCAAATCTTAGGATAAACCCAAGTTTACAAAACAATGCAGGAGGTATTGAAGTTATACCTACACTTCTTGGAAGTATAAAACTGACAAAAGATATTAGCAGGAAAGAGGCTAAAAATAAAAAATTCATCTTTATTAAATACAAGCTTAAAAAAAGGACTAGAAATTTGGCTTTCAACTTAAATGTTGGCCTATTAAATAGCTCCCTCAGAAATGGTTATGCATACACCGGTCAATCTAGCATTTTAAATACCCCTAAATTATTTGACAGGTATGAATTTAAAATGTTTTCTGGATTTAGAATGAGTAGTGCTTTTGACTATACAATTTCCCTTAACAACAAAAACAAGATACAATTATCTTATTTGTGGGATGCCTACAAAACAGGTGGAGATTTAGATCAGTTTAATATGATCAGTCACACGTTTAAAATAACCTTACTATTTAACACCAACAACAAGTAACTATGAAAACTATAACACTAACATTATTAGCAAGTATATTAATTCTTACTTCTTGCGAGAAAATATTTATAGAAAAGGATTTAGCAACTATCAATCATCAAGAAAACTTTGACTATTTATGGAAAGAATGCAACGAAAAATATGCTTTTTTTGATTTGAAGGGCATCGACTGGGATCAGATTAAAATTAAATATCAAGCAAAAATTTATGATGGAATGACCGAAGATTCACTCTTTAATGTTTTGGGCGGGATGTTAACTGAATTAAAGGATGATCACACCAATCTGATCTCCAACTTTAACATTTCTACCTTTGGAGTTAATTACCTTGGTCAAGATAATTATGACGAACGTATAATCTCTGATAACTACCTTAATCAAGATGTATATATTTCAGGTCCATTTAGTCACAACTTTATTGAAAACAAAGAGATTGGATATATTCGTTTCGGATCTTTTACTGGAACGGTAGGTTCTAAGAACATTGATTTTATATTAAATAGATATAAAAACACTAAAGGATTAATTTTAGATTTAAGAGAAAATGGTGGTGGTGCAGTAACCGATGTTTTTGAATTACTCAGCAGGTTTGTTGAATCAGAAACATTAGTTAATTATTCAAAAATTAAGATCGGAACTGGACACAATGATTTTTCTGATGCCAAACCCGTTTATGCTTCTCCTTATGAAGGAATAAGATACAAAAACAAAGTTGCAGTTTTAACTGACAGAGGAACATATAGCGCAGGCTCTTTTACTTCTCTTGCCACTAAAGCTATTCCAAACATGATACTAATTGGTGACACTACTGGAGGTGGATTAGGTTTGCCAAATGGAGGACAACTTCCTAATGGATGGACCTACAGATTTTCAATCACTCAGGCACTTACATTAGACAAAAAACCTGATTATGAAAATGGAGTGCCACCAGACATTCACGCGTTAGTTGATTGGAGCGACAGAACAACAGATGAAGTTATTGAAAGAGCAATCTTAGAATTGAATTAAAAGACACCCTAATAAACATATAAATAAGAAAAGGCACCTTCTCAGGTGCCTTTTCTTATTTATTTTAACTCATATAATCTTGCCATTGCACTAACACATATTTAGGCTTTCCGTTTTCTTGCTTTTCTAAAAACCCAAACTCGTAACAAAAGAGGTAAATATCTCCTTTTTGGTTTTTCCAATAATGAGTAAAGTATTTCGGATTAAACCCAACTTCTAACAGCTTCTGCTTACGCACAACGGCCTTACCAGCTCTATTATAATGCTGTAACAACTTTCTATTGAGCTTTAATTGTTTGTCAATTTTTGTAAACAGACTATTCTCATTGTCTTTATTTTTTTGATAATGGTAGTTGGATTTACAATAGGCATTACAAAAAAGCTTCCCTAATCTTCCTTTTAGCTTTTCGTTACAATTTAAACATCCTCCCATTAACCGTAGATTTAAACGCTTAAATCTACGGTTATTTTTTTGATTAATAAAAACTCCTCTTACTTTTAAACAATGAATAACCAACCACAACTAGTAGTTACCTTAAAACACCTTTATATTAATGAGGTGAAGCAAATTGGTTTAAAATTTTATCCAAATAAAATAGTACAGACTGTAATTAAAGGTTTACCAAACGTAAAATGGAGTAATAAATTTAACATGGCTTACATTACAAATACTAAAGCCAATTTAGACCTTATATTTAATGATTTTAGAGGGTTGGCCTGGATAAATTCAGGTAGTTTTTTTAATAAAAAACCTACTTCAAAGGGTAATGAATCTATTTCTTTAGAAAGCTTCCGACAAAGAGAAACAGCTGTAGGGCATAGGGTTTGTCCAGAAGAGTACCTTCAAAAATTAGAGTTAAGACAATATGCCCTTTCTACTTCCAAAACATATATACACTTGTTTGAAGTTTTTATTAATTATTATAGGAAATGGGAATTGATACAGATTGATGAAGAACAGATTCGAAACTACCTTCAACGACTAGTGTCACACGGAAAATCACATTCATACATCAACCAAATGATTAATAGCATAAAATTTTATTATGAGGTTGTATTAGAGATGCCCAATCGTTTTTATAGTGTTGATCGTCCGATAAAAAAAGAAGCTTTACCCAAAGTCATTAGTTTAGAAGAGGTTGGATTAATTATTAAAAACACCAACAACATTAAGCATAAATGTATTGTTAGTCTTTTGTCTTCTGCAGGTTTAAGAAGAGGAGAATTACTCAATTTAAAACTTACAGATATAGATAGTAAACGTATGGTTATTACGGTTATAAATGGTAAAGGCGGAAAAGATAGATTAACCATATTAAGCCAAACAGTATTAGAAAATTTACGAACTTATTTTAAAGTATGGAGTCCTGAGGTTTATTTATTTGAAGGAACGAAAGGTAATCGGTATAGCGGATCTAGTGTTTCGAGAATAATTGATACTGCTAGAAAAAAAGCTGGAATTAGAAAAAAAATCACCCCACACATATTACGGCATAGTTTTGCTACTCACCTACTAGAAGCTGGGACAGACCTTCGCTACATACAGACTGTATTAGGTCATAGTTCTACAAAAACTACAGAAATCTACACGCAAGTTGCGATAAGTAACATTAAAACTATTCAAAGTCCGATTGAAATGAAGATTTTTTTAGCATCATTATTTTTAATTATACTTCAGTCAAATCTATTTTCCTGCAGCTGTATCGAATATATCAAATTTTCAGATACAGATTCCGTAAGCTTTGCCTATAGTGATTTGGCAGTAATCGCAGACGTTATTGAAACTGGTATGGATTACAAATTGGTCATAAAAGAAATATTTAAAGGAAAAACTTCTAATGACACTCTTTCTGGTGTATCATTAGACAAAGATGGTTATTTCGATAATTGTACTTATTACCCCTCAAAAACTGGCACATATCTTCTATATCTTCACATTAATAAAAAAACTACAAATAACGAAACAACATATATTGCCTCCCAATGTGACCCAAACAGATCACTTGATCTAAAAGAGAGTACATATGCTGTCCCTTTTGACATTGACACCAAAGAATTAATTACTTGGACAACTATTTGGTTAAATAAATTGAGAGCAAAATAAACGATTTTCCAACAATCCCCGCACTAAAGTTCTATATTTGGGAACTTTTAACTATATTTGGCGTAGAATTGATAATTAAATGGAAAGAATATTTGCAAAAAGTACATTAAGGACATATTGGATAAAGCATTCTAATTCTGAGCAATACTTAAAAACCTGGTATGATACAGCAATGAATTCTACTTGGGAAACACCTAATGACGTCAAGAAAACTTATGCCAATGCTAGCATTCTTAAAAATGGACGAATTGTATTCAATATTAAAGGTAATTCATACCGTCTAATAGTAAAATTTAATTTCGAAAAGCAATGGGCTTTTATTCGTTTTATAGGAACTCACGCAGAATATGACAAAATAAACGCAGACACAATTTAAATTAAAAGCTATGAATATTAAACCAATAAAAACAGATTCAGATTACCAAGTTTCATTAAACCGACTTGAAAAATTATTTGATGCAAAAATTGGCACTAAAGAAAGTGATGAAGCAGATATATTAGGCTTAATAATTGACGAATACGAACAAAAACATCATCCAATTGAAGCTCCTGACCCAATTGAAGCAATTAAAATAAGAATGGAAGAAATGCAACTGAAACAAGTTGATTTGATTTCTGAAATAGGTGGAAAAAGTAGAGTTTCAGAAATTCTAAATAGAAAAAGAAAATTGACAATCGATATGGTTCGCAACTTAGCAATAAAACTAAATCTTTCTGCAAGTCTTTTAATCAAAGACTATCAGTTAGCTCAATAACAACGATTTGCCAACAAGCTGTATATTGCATTTTGGTTGCAAGCAGTTTTAGCTTTTTGACAAGTTAGTAAGTTAGTGCCATAATTTTTGCTAGCAATT
>CEWR01159555.1_pt1 | contig 18502 bp, 17 predicted proteins | sample 356321 | NCBI WGS metagenome assembly CEWR01 (sample SAMEA2621551, study PRJEB7988) | marine metagenome | biome: marine biome (ENVO:00000447); feature: mesopelagic zone (ENVO:00000213); material: "saline water (ENVO:00002010), including plankton (ENVO:xxxxxxxx)" | depth 790 m
TCTCAAATTACCACTACGGGTAATATTATTGATGATTTACCTAAAAACGATCCAATAGTTGAAGACCTTAAGTTTTTTGAAAAGGGTTTTAATGGTGTAATGCCTTTTGAAATTGTAATTGATACAAAGAAAGAGAACGGTGTTTTTGCTGATAATGGAAAAGTATTATACAAGATTCAGAAATTACAAAGGACTTTGTCTAAATATAAAGAGTTTTCGAAACCTCTTTCAATTACTGAAGCAATAAAGTTTAGTTACCAGGCGTATAAAAATGGGAAGCCTAAATTTTATATTTTACCACCCGCAACAGAACTAAAGAAACTACAGAAATATGCTAAAAATGATACTCGTAAAACAAGCTTTTCTTCATTCATAGACAGCACTAACCAAATTACTCGTGTAAGCTTTCAGATGGCTGATATAGGAACAAAAGAAATGGATGTCTTATTAAATGAGATCCGTCCAAAAATTGATAAAATATTTCCACCACAAGATTATAATGTAAACTTAACCGGGACAAGTGTTGTCTTTCTAAAAGGAACCAACTATTTAGTAGAAAATCTTTTAACAAGTTTAACCCTTGCTATTATATTAATTGCCTCGTTGATGTCAATTTTATTTTCTTCTGTAAGAATGGTATTAGTTTCATTAATGCCCAATCTACTTCCCCTATTAACGACAGCCGGTTTAATGGGGTTCTTTGGTATCCCTATAAAACCATCTACTATCTTAATTTTTAGTATTGCTTTCGGAATTTCAGTTGATGATACTATTCACTTTTTAGCAAAGTACCGACAAGAATTAAAGCATCAAAAATGGAACATTAAAGAGGCTGTTTACTTAGCATTACAAGAAACAGGGGTGAGTATGATTTACACTTCAATTATATTGTTTTTTGGATTTGGGGTGTTTACAGTTTCTAGTTTTGGAGGAACAATTGCTTTAGGAACTTTAGTTTCAATCACCCTATTATTTGCAATGATGGCTGATTTAATTTTATTACCATGTCTATTGTTATCTTTAGACAAATCTCTAACGACTAAAGCCTTTAAAAAAGAGCCATTAATTGAGATAATGGATGAAGAAGAAGATATTAATTTAGACGAATTAGAGGTAAGACCAATTAAACACAAAGAGTTAGAATAAATTTCAATTCTACTCGAACTAATAAAAAAAGAATATGAAAGGAATTGTATTAGCTGGAGGTTCTGGAACTCGTTTACACCCATTAACGTTAGCTGTTAGCAAGCAATTAATGCCTGTTTATGATAAGCCAATGATTTATTACCCAATCTCTATTCTGATGAGTGCAGGTATTAAAGAAATACTAATTATCACTACACCAGAAGACAGTTCAAGCTTTCAAAAACTTTTAGGAAATGGAAAGCAATTTGGTTGTGAATTTACATATGCTATTCAAGAAGTGCCAAATGGTTTAGCTCAAGCATTTATTATTGGAGAAGAGTTTATTGGAGATGATAGTGTTGCTCTGATCTTAGGTGATAATATTTTTTATGGAACAGGATTAGATGGACTCTTAATGGAAAACACAAATTCTGTTGGCGCTGTTGTATTTGCTTACCATGTTTCTGACCCCGAAAGATATGGTGTTGTTGAATTTGACAACAATCAAAAAGCAATCTCTATAGAAGAAAAACCAGAAAATCCAAAATCTAATTACGCGGTTCCTGGGTTGTATTTTTATGACAATAACGTTATAGGAATTGCAAAGAAACTAGAGCCTAGCCCTAGAGGAGAATACGAAATAACAGATATTAACAGTGTTTACTTAAACCAAGGAAACTTAAAAGTTGGTGTATTAGATAGAGGAACAGCTTGGTTAGATACAGGAACACATGAATCTTTAATGCAAGCATCTCAATACGTACAAGTTATAGAAGAGCGTCAGGGTTTAAAAATTGGTTGTTTAGAAGAAATAGCATACAAAAAAGGATATATTTCTAAAGAAGAGTTACTAGCCTTAGCACAGCCATTAGTAAAAAGTGGTTACGGAAACTACTTAATCGAAATTGCAGAAGAATAAAATTATAAGAAAAAGAGAGTCTTAGAAACAACGATTTTAACTTTTATCTCGTCTCTCAATTTTAGAATAAATTTAATTAAATGAAAAACAAAACAAATATATTAGTTACTGGTGGTGCAGGAAATGTTGGTAGTGCTTTAGTTGAGAGATTAATTGAAGATCCTATGAATATTGTTGTTGTAGTTGATAATTTATTAACTGGATCAATAGAAAAAATACCCAAAGCGCCAAATAACAACCTAACGTTTATTCAGTGTGATGCCAACATTAAAGATGACATTGCCAATGTTTTCAATACCAATTCTTTTGATTACGTTTTTCATTACGCAGCTTTAGTTGGAGTTAAGAGAACGCTTGATAACCCTTTAATGGTGCTTGCAGATATCGAAGGTTTCAAAAACATACTTGATCTTTCTAAAAAATCAACTGTAAAACGTGTTATATTTTCTTCTTCTTCGGAGGTTTATGGAGAGCCTGTTGAATATCCACAGAACGAAGAAACAACACCTTTAAATGCGCAACTACCATACGCCATTGTTAAAAATATTGGTGAAGCATACCTCAAATCATACCATCAAGAATTTGGTTTGGACTATACAATTTTTAGGTTTTTTAATACCTACGGACCTAAGCAAGCTAAAGATTTTGTTATCTCTAAATTTATTAATGCCGCACTAAACAATAAGGACATTACAATTTATGGTGATGGCTCACAAACTAGAACATTTTGCTATGTAGAGAACAACATTAATGCAAGTGTTGTTGCTGCTTTTGGTGAATCTGGGAAAAACAGAACAATTAATATTGGAAACAATATAGAAACTCCTGTTTTAGAGCTTGCAAAAACAATTATTAGACTAACAGATTCAAAATCTAATATAGTTCACTTACCCGCTCTAAAAGATGGGGATATGACTAGAAGGAACCCAGACATCACTATTATGAAAAGCTTAGTAGACCAAGAGATTTATTCTCTAGAAGATGGTCTTAAAAAAGTACTAGAAAACACTTCTTTTATCGCTTAAATAACAATGCAAAACATTATTACTTTTTACATTAGTCTAATTAACGAATCTCTAAAAAAAAGAGATAAAAAAAAGACTCCAATAAATCTTTACGAACCAATTACCTACACCCTCAATTTAGGCGGTAAAAGAATTAGGCCGGCATTATTAATGTTAGCAAATAATTTATTTGGTGGAAAAGATGAAGTAGCAATAGACTCTGCATTAGCAATTGAAGTCTTTCATAATTTCACATTATTACATGATGACATTATGGATGAAGCCCCTTTACGAAGAGGCCATCCATCTGTTTACAAAAAATGGAACACAAATGTTGCAATTCTTTCGGGAGATGTCATGTTAATGCAATCCATTCAATTGTTAAGCAAAAATAACCACGCCAACCTACACAGCGTTTTAGACATATTTAATACCGCAGCTATTCAAGTATGTGAAGGGCAACAATTGGATATGGATTTTGAAAAATTATCAACAGTTTCTATTGATGATTATTTAAATATGATTGAACTAAAAACGGCTGTATTATTAGCCGCTAGTTTAAAAATAGGTGCTGTTATTTCTGAGACATCTGCAGTTAATGCACACCACATCTATGAATTTGGTAAAAACTTAGGTATTGCCTTTCAATTAATGGATGATATTTTGGATTTATATGGTGATCCCAACAAGGTAGGAAAGCGTATTGGTGGAGATGTTATCGTTAATAAAAAAACATACCTACTCTTAAAGGCTCAAGAATTAGCAACAGGAAAAACAGCTAGAGATTTAGAGTTTTGTTTAAGTTCAACCGTATTAGAAGACAATACCAAAGTAGAAAAAGTAACTTCTATTTTTAATGAATTAAACATTAAAAAATTAGCAATGGATGAAATGAACTTGTTTTACAATACAGCCATTTCTCATTTAGATAGTATTGAAGCTAATGCCGATAAAAAACTTGTTTTTGAACAGTTTGCTAAAGGATTAATGAATAGAGAAAGCTAAGCATAATGAAACTCCCTTCTTTATCTGAATTAACCCCCTATTACAATAGAACTGATTTACTTGAAAAAGTAGTAGACCAAATTAAGAAAGATTTTAATTGGTTTAGTTTCGAAATTACATTTACAGGTAAAGGGGAAAGTCCTTACCAGGAGCTCTTTGTGCAAATACTGCCTTTAATTGACGAACTGTTAAATGACGATTATCCGAAGTTAATGGCGATGTTATACCGTATAGATTTAGACGAAGAGTTTCTTAACAAAAAATTGAAAGAAAATCATCATTCTGATACTGATGAAGTAATTACAGATTTGATTCTAAAAAGAGAATTACAAAAAGTAATTATTAGAGATGCATATAGCTCATCATAATTTAACCTGTTTGTTAACTTCTCAAAAACGAGAGAAAAACAACCACTTATCAAGTCAAACCAACCGTTTTTAAACTTGCACTTGCTTGTTCTAATCAAAAGAACTATTTTAGATTACATTTTTGAAATTTCTTAAACACATATTTGCAATCTCTTTCATTGTCCTTCAATTTAGTGTTGAAGCGCAACAACTTTCTTTAACTAATATTAAAGCTGTTGATGATCCTTATCTACAATTCAATGATATCATTGAATTTAAAGGAGAAATTTGGTTTGTTACGAACCAAGGTATTTATCAAAATATAAACAGCCAACTCAAAAAAATAGTACAAAAAGAAAACTTATCAAAGTTTATTAATGTTGATAATAAGCTTTTCGTGTGGTCCATTTATGGTGAATTTTTTCAATTCGAAAATAAAAAATTAAAGCCATTAGCTTTTAATAGTAATGTTAAAATTTACCTTAAAAACAAAATAATTAATAGCGTAATTTCTCATCAAAACAGCCTATACATTAGTACTGTTATTGGTGGTGGCATTTTAAAAATAGATCAGAATAATGAAGAAATAACGACCATTACGAAACAACAAGATTACCCCTATTACATAGTACAAATAGGTAAGCAATTGCTTTCTGGTAACAATTCCAATCCAACTAGAAAAAAACTCGCCATTGATCTTGGGGATAATCCCTTCAATATTCCGCTTGCCGAAAATTTAAATTCATCAAAAACTAATGTGTTAAAATTAAAGGATGGTTCATTTATATTTACTAGAGAATATGAGGCCATTCGTTTCAACGAAAACAAACTAATCAATCGCATATTTGTCGAAAAAAATATTGAAAACATTTTTGAAAGCTCTGATGGAAGAATCTGGTTTGCACTAAATAATGGCGGTGTTGTTTCATACCTTGATGGGAACTTAAAATCTAGTAATTCTACCCGTTATTTAGGAAACAAAACGGTTATTTCTATTACCGAAGATAAACACGAAAACATGTGGTTTGGCACCTCTGGAAATGGTATCTTCTTACTTCAGAAAGATATTAAAATCAACTACAATGCTCCTAAAATATTTTCATCAACCAACAATAAAACGGAAGTAATTAATGGGCTTTCTGTTATTTCAGAACTTCCAACTGTTGATGAAAATTCTAAAGTTTTTAGTACAAATAATATAAAAACAGATTCACTTGCACCCTCAGTATTTATAAATACCATTAAGATAAACGGAAAAGACACCTCATTACTAAGTTTCTACACCCTCAATTATAATGAGAACAACTTAGAAATTAATATCAGTGGTGTTTTTGAAGGAAAATCGGAACTACAATATAAATATATTTTAGAAGGAAAAGAGGACAATTGGAACTATACCACCAACACCAATATTTACTATACAACTCTTAAGCCTGGAAGCTATGTGTTTAAAGTTTTTGCAATGAATGATAGTGGAATATGGAGCAAAACCCCTGCAATTGTTACATTTAACCTTGCCGCACCATTTTACACGAGTTTTTGGTTTATTTTTTCCATCATTTTCTTACTGCTCGCAATTACTTTCGCAATTATTTTTATTGTAAGCCGAAAATCAGAAAAACAAAAAGCTCTTTTTGAAGAGGAAAAAAGGAAGGTTTTAATTTCAGAACTACATGCATTAAGATCTCAAATGAATCCTCATTTTATTTTTAATACACTAAGTTCAATCCAAAGTTTTATTACAAAAAATGACAGTAAAGATGCCGTTCGTTATCTTTCAAAATTTTCTAAATTGATGCGCGCAACTCTTGAGAACACTAAGAAACAACGTATTCCAATTAAAGATGAAATAGAATCTCTTCAGCTCTATATGGACTTAGAAAAATTACGACTAAACAATAAGTTTGATTATTCAATTGACATTGATGAAACTCTTGATGCGCAATTTGAGGAAATTCCTCCGTTATTGATACAACCATATGTAGAAAATGCTATTTGGCATGGTATATCTCACAAAACAAGTAATGGTTTTATTAAATTAAAATTACGATTAGAGTCTGAAAACATTTTAAAATGTACAATAGAAGATGATGGTGTTGGAAGAGAGAAGACGATGAATATGAAAAAGGATCAGCTTAAAAAAAAATCATTAGGAATGAGTATTACTAAAGAACGATTAGAAATTATTAACTCGTTAAAAAATAGTAAACTTAATATCAATATTATTGATCTGACTAAAAATGAGGCTCCTGCAGGAACCAAAATCGAGTTATTTATTCCCTTAGACTAAAAGAATGTATAAAACTATAATTGTAGATGATGAAAAAGGCTGTAGAGACTCCTTAGAGGTTTTGTTAAAGGATTTCGCTAACATTAATATTGTTGCGGTTGTTAACTCTATCGCACAAGCGCAAGAAGCTATAATCAATTTAAAACCTCAACTTGTTTTTTTAGACATTGAAATGCCCGGTGGAACAGGCTTTGATTTACTTGAAAAGATCACTCCTATTGATTTCGATATCATTTTTACAACAGCTTATGACCAATATGCAGTAAAAGCTATTAAATATAGTGCTTTAGATTATTTGCTTAAACCTGTAGATCCCGCAGAATTAAAAGAAGCTGTAATCCGATTCTCTTCTAAAAAACATGATCAAAACTTAATAAACGATAAGTTTAAAACACTCTTAAGCAATATTGGAACAGAAACATCTCACCAAAAAGTTGCCATTCCTTACGGTGAAGGAATTTCTTTTGTGAAAATTTCTGATATTATCCATTTCCAATCTGACGGGAGTTATACCAACATGTATACAATTAACAATGAAAAACCAACATTGATTTCTAAACCTATTGGTGATTATCAAGAAATGTTAGAAGGTGAATCTTTTATAAGAATTCATCGGTCGCACTTGATTAATATCCAGCATGTTGAAAAATATATTAAAGGGGATGGTGGTTATACGGTGATGAGTGATGGTTCAAAAATAGAAGTTTCTAGAAGGAAAAAAGCTGATTTTATAGAAGCTCTTTCTAAACTTTAAGAAAACCGTTTTTTCAATGCCGCATTCAAGAAAATAGTCGCAATAACTATTAGTGTTCCCATATAAAACCCAAAAGACATTGTTTCGCTTTCTGGCCAAATAATTAATGCAAGGATTATAGAGTAAATAGGCTCTAAATTAACTGATATAGTCACTGTATAGGGTGAAATCTTTTTCATAACCTCTACAGACATAATAAATGCAAAAGCGGTACAGAGCGTACCTAAAATCACTAACCATTTTAAGTCTTGTAATGGTACAGCAAATCGAGAAATATCTAAGCCATTAGTCACCAACAAATAAATTGAAACAACAATAAATGCTCCTAGCAATTCGTAAAATGAAATTAGCTTTGCATTCGATTGCTTAATTAATACTCCATTTAGAACCGTAAACCACGAAGCGAGCGCTGCAGAAACAACAGCCAAAATCATCCCTGCCAAGTATTTAAATTCGAAGCTGAAAATAAAGTACAAACCAGTAATTATTAATAAGCCAAATATTAACTCATAAGGTTTTATTCTTCGTTTAAAATATAATGGCTCCAAAAGCGCTGTAAATAGGGTGCTACTTGAAAAGCAAACTAAAGCAACCGAAACATTTGATTGTTTTATTGCCTCAAAAAAAGTAACCCAATGCACTGCAATTATAATCCCTACCAACAATGTTTTAATCAATTCCTTTCTAGAAATTTTTAATGAAAACTTGGTAAACATAAAATAGGCTAGCACACTAACTAAAGCTATCCCAACCCGATACCAAACCAACAAATAGGAATCTATAGAGATTAATTTACCCAACACTCCTGTAAGCCCAAAAATTAAGATGGTGACATGAAGCCAGATATGATATTTATATTTTGATAACATAAGGGTCAAATGTAAATCAAAAAAAGGGAAAAAAATCAAATTCAATCACTCTACATCACATTTTTAAAAAATGTATATTTGGACCATGAAAAAACTGCTTCCAATTGCAATTATAATCCTCTTGTTTTCTACGCAATCTTGTACTGAAGACAAAACATTTTACACCCAATTTAAGGGTCATAAAGCGTTCTCTTCAAGAGTTTTAGACTTAAACAAATCCTTTGATTTAATAAAGAAAGAAGAAAAAGGAAAGCTAACTAAAGAGGATCTACACCTTTTAGAGTTTGTCTACAATATTGGCACAAGTGACACCTATACCGTTTCTTATTTATTTGATGAAAAAGGATGTTATGAAATAGGGATTGATGGATTCTTTGAATTAGAATCTAATGCTAAAGATATTGTAACTGGTATTCGAACAGAAATGGATGCAAGCATATACAGCAAGGGAACTGATGACAACGGACTAAACAGATGGAAAACCGAAGACAAATCTGTATCAATAGAGTTAGACTACCAAGAAACTTCTAAATGGATGTTTATAGCAACCATTTTTGCAAACGAATAATCCATTTTACTTTTCAGTAGACTGATCTTCTTCAATTTCGGTAACTCCTCCAGAAATAATAAATTTCATAATATCGGCAGAAGATCCATCTACAGATGTAACATTTTTTTTAGGGACTACAATTAAATTCCCTGTAACGGCATAAGAAAAAGGAATATATACCCCAATTTTATCTGCAGAAATCCCTAAGTGAGTTAAGTCTTGTTGAGTGATAAACCCAAACCGCTCTACATCTCCTTCCATTTTAACGAGTACAGGTTCTGTAAACCTTTTTTTATTGCCCACAAAAGCAGAAAGCAAATCCTTTACTGATGTGTAAATAATTTTTATTAACGGAACTCTATCTAATATTTTGTCGAAATTCAAGATCTGACGTGTCAATAGTGTTCTTCCAATAAACCCAACAACTGTAACAGTAATTAATATAATTAATAAGCCTAATCCAGGAATTTCTACAGGGATAATACCATCAACAAACCTAATTGACTCAACAACAATATATATGGTAACACTGATTGGCACCAAATACAATAGTCCTTGTAAAAAATATCCTAAAAGTTTTTTCATATTATAATTCTTCGAGTTCTTTTTGCAATTTTTTTGTTAATGAACCAGTAACCAAGTCATAAGAATGATCGATTAACCCATAAATTAATTGATCAGAAATATCACTTTCTATAGCAACACTATTCCAATGTTTTTTGCTCATATGATATGCTCCAGTAATACCATCATTCTCCTCTCGCAATTCAATTGATTTTTCAGGATTACACTTTAAGTTTACAAAATTGAACTCTTCAATTCTTGTAAGGGCAAACATCTTGTTCATTACTTTAAAAACCAATGTTTTTTCATCAAAAGGAAAACTCTCCGTTACTCCTTTTTTAGCAATACAATAGTCTCTGTATTGTTCAATATTCATTATTTATACTTGTACGGCAGTACTTTTGAATACTTGTCTTTAGAAATAACAATCATCGAATGCATATTTCTTATTTCAGGAATAGGAGTTAGTTTTTCCTTTACCAGAACATCAAAAGCTGCAATGTCTTTAACCATTATTTTTAATAAATAGTCTGCCTGGCCAGTAACATTATAACATTCCAACACTTCATCAATTGTATTTATTTGCTCAATAAAATTAGTGATAGCATTATCTCTTTGTCTGATTAAAGATATCTGCATAAAAGCAGAGATACCCAATTCCAACTTCGATTCATCCACTAAAGCATGGTAACTCTGGATAAACCCATTGTTTTCTAACTTTTTTACTCGTTCTAAAGTTGGTGCTGGTGACAGCCCAATATCTTTAGAAAGTTGTAGGTTCGTAATTTTTCCGTTTTCTTGGAGCTTTTTTAATATGCTTAAATCTAATTCGTCTAACTTCATCCTGGCTTTTTAAAATATTCTGTTACTATTTCAAAAATAACAAAATTAAAATTGGCTATTCGTAGGTTTTAAGAAAAATTTTAAGACAAAATTTTGTACAATATAGGTTTGCTAGGAGAGGCATCATTTTCAAAACTGGCAATCTGAATGTTAATAAAATACGTTCCATCTTCAATTGTTGCAGGCACAAATATTAACTCTGTAATTGTTCTGTCTAACTGTGTGTTATGAGGGTACTCCCAAAAAGTATGATGCGATTTTAACACGCCATTATCATTTTCCTTATCTACAGAAGGTGTATCTATTAAGAGGTGCTCTACACCATTATCAATTAAAAACTGAACCGCCTCAAAGGCAATAAAAGGAGGGTTTGTACTGGAGTATTGCATGGATAGCTTATCATTCCCATTGGGCAAGGTTCTAATAACAATTGCTTTTACATTATTATTTTTCCAAACACTTTTTATTTGATCAAGAGTTATAACCAAGTCCTCTTCTATTTTAGCAGGAGTAATACTTACCACCTCAGCTAAAAAAAAGAATTGTTTTAGGCACTGGTTTATGGTATAGTTTTCTTTACTAATATGGCCTACACATTCGGTATGCGTTCCGTGCCCATGTGGATTAAAAATAATATTCCTGAAATTAACAGCCCCACCTTGATTAACATCTCCAATAAACCCATCTCCCTCAACAGCCACAAACTTTGGCGCATCAACATACCAAGCCGTTAAATTACTTTTATCTGCTTTTAACGGAATAGAAATATCCAAGGGGTTAGACAAATCTACCTGATACGTTTTATTGTTGAGTTGAATTGTTGTTTGCATCATACCAAAAATAAATCAGAAGTAATTTTATCTGCAATAAAAATTCCTTCTTGGGTTAATGTTATTGTATTGTTTTCGGTTTCAAGATATGAAGAATTCAAGTATTGTTTAATTTCTTCATTAAAATGGTTGTTTATTTCTCCACTAAAATTACTAACTAAGTAAGCTGTATCTATTCCCCAAGTAGTTCTTAACCGAGTTAATATATACTCATTAAACGCTGTTTTTTCATCTATTATTTCCTCTTCAAAATATGCTTCTTTATTGTTAAGCGCCTTAATGTATTTTATATTATTAGCAACATTCCAAACTCTTTTTGAGCCGGTTATTAAACCTTTTTCAGAAGAGGACTCTTTTAAATAAGAATGTGCAGATGGCCCAAAACCTAAATACTCTTCTCCTTTCCAGTAATTACTATTGTGTTTAGAATAAAATCCTTCTTTACCAAAGTTTGAAATTTCATATTGAGTCATACCAAAAGCCTTAGTTTGCTCAATTAAAGTTTTAAATTGGGCAATCATATTATCATCATTCAACTGTGGCAATTGCCCTGATTCAATCTGATGAGCTAACTTCGTTTTGGGCTCGACAGTTAAGCCATAAGCTGAAAGATGTGGCACATTAAATTCATGTACTTTTTGTAAATTATCTAACCACCCTTTTTCTGTTAATATTGAAGATCCATAAATTAAATCGATAGTAATATTATCAAAACCAACATCTTGACTCCTTTTTATACTCGATTCTGCCTCAGAAGAATTGTGCGCTCTATTAAAAAACTTTAGTTCGTCATTGTTAAAAGATTGTACCCCTATACTCAACCTGTTAACGCCAGCATTTTGCAGCTCTTTAATTTTGTTTTTTGTTAAATCATCTGGATTACACTCTAATGTAAATTCAATGTCTGGAGCAATATCATAGTTTTTATAAAGGGCATCAACAACAACCAATAAATCATCTTCCTCTAAAATAGACGGTGTACCGCCCCCGAAATATATGGTGTTAATTTTACCCGTTAATAAGTGTTTTCTTCCTTCTATCTCTTTAAGAAGTCCTTGAATTAAATCTTTTTTATGTTTTAAAGATGTAGAAAAGTGAAAGTCGCAATAACTACAACTTTGCTTGCAAAAAGGAATATGGATGTAGATGCCTGCCATAGTTAATAATTGAATGCTATAAGGAGTGAATGATTAAGTAAAAAGACATTAACCTTAAACTCTGAATCTTGACTACGGAATTGCCCCAAAGCTAGAGGAATTAAAGAATAAAACGAGTTTGAAATTTTCACATGAACACATTGAATTATTCGCTCATTAAAACATTCTTTCATTATTTATTAAGAACAATTCTAAAGGTTGTCCCCATAGCGTCAGACTGTTTTACAAAGATCTTACCGTCATGGTAATTTTCAACAATTCGCTTTACCAAAGATAATCCTAAACCCCATCCCCTTTGCTTAGTTGTAAACCCTGGCTCAAAAACAGTTTTGTGTTGAGCTCTTGGAATTCCCGTTCCAGTATCTGAAATATCAATATAAACAAACTGACTTTGATCTGTAATACAGATATCAATATCTCCCTCACCCTTCATCGCATCAACAGCATTCTTAATCAAGTTTTCTAACACCCAACTAAATAACGATGGATTTAGTTTCGCTTCCATTTGAGCGTTATTTTGCGTTGTAAATGTTACGTTCACTTTTTTAGAAATTCTAACTTTTAAATAACTTAAAGAGTCATTTATAACCTTGTTTAAGTTCTCTGTTTCTAATTTTGGAATTGATCCTATTTTAGAAAAACGCTCCGTTATAATTTCTAACCGTGTAATGTCTTTTGATAACTCATTGAGTGTGTTTTCATCAACATCTTTAAGTTTTAAATATTCTACCCATGCCATTAAAGAAGATAGTGGTGTTCCCAGCTGGTGAGCTGTTTCTTTGGCCATACCAACCCAAACCTGGTTTTGTTCCACTCTTCGAGAAGTGCTAAACAAGTAATACGAAATCAGTAGAAACAACGCAATAATCAGAATTTGAAAGTATGGGTAGTACTTCAATTGTTGTAATAATTCTGAATCTGAATAAAAAATATAATTAACAGTACTCTCATCTATTGCAATGGTTATGGGTTCATTTTCAACTCTCATATCCTTGATGGTTGCCTCTAAAAAATCCTGCCCAACATTAGATTTTCCACCTATTAAATTCCCATATTCAATTACTTCGGTTTGAGAACTGTCCGTATAAATAACAGGAACAGATGCTGAATTGATAACGATTTCCGATATAAATGACTTTATCAAATCATCCATAACAACTTTTAATTCGGAAAATATTTTTGAATCTTTATAATAAAGTTTTTGAGTAACAGAATGTCTACCAACCTTATAAGAAAGATCAATAGGCTTGTTTTCACTGTTTTGCATTTGCGCATACTCATCTTTCAAAAATTGAACGGTGTCAACACCTTCTTCTATGTCAAAATTTCTGTGAGTACTAATATTTTCGTTTTCATCAACAACCAAAACTGGTATTGACGTATTTCGTCCAACAATATTTAGGTAAAATGTTAAATCTGTATGATTATCAGAAGTTGCTAATCGCTTATTCGCTTCTGCCCACAACTCAATTTTATTCCGTTCTTCGTTTGATAACTTTTCAAAAAGATCCCCTGTATAGCTCACTAATTCAGCCTTGCTCTGTAAGGCTTCAGCCCATAATTGAACTTTTTTTCGTTCTTCTGTAGCAATTTTTTGTACCACAATATTTGTGTACCACAAAGACGCAATAATAATTATTATTGCGGCCCCTGCTAAAAGCAGTTTCCATTGTTGTTTTTGAGAATAAATGTTCAAGCTAAACTTACGTTTTTAGTTGTATTGTTAAGATGCTCGAAAGTAAGAAATAGTTGTAAATAAGCAGCCTTCAAGTAAAATAATAATTTCTATTGCTTAAAAAACTTAAACGTTTCTTGTTTTGACTCAGAAATAACTTTCACAAAATAAACGCCTTCATTTAATTCGTTTAAATTTAGTTTAAAATCTTTAGCGTTATTAACCTCTTTTACTCGAATTGTTTTCCCTAAAATGTCATAAACAAAAACGGTTAACCCCTGTTCTGTCCTAGTCGATTTAAAATTGAAATGAGCCTCCGTAAAATACCCTTTCCATTTGTTTTTCTGAACAATATCCTCCACCCCAACATTTACAGGAATACTCGCTTTTAATACTACTGGCAAATGGTCTGACATATAGTACAATGCATCAATCACGTTGTTTGGTGCCGCATTATTTGTTCCTGAGTTAATCGACTGGTTAAAATGGTTTCCATCATTACCAACAGCGCTGTATGAACCAGGAACGTAAGTTAAACCTTGAGCACCTGTTTGTAGTTGCTGGTTAAAAAAGATAAAATCAAATCGATCATCCATACCCCCAGATGCACCTCCATCACCTGCACTTCCCGATCGTGTGCTTTGTGTATGAATCCCGGAAAAGGATGAATTATTGTGCCAGTTTCCTGGAGATGAAATCGGATCAATCAAAGATACGCTTCCTCCATTTAATATTGTTTCATAAGCTGGTTCTGCACTTGTATAAAGATTAAAATCACCACCCAAAAACACATTTTCAAGGTTAGCTCTACCATCTAGGTAATTCTTAAATAAAATTGATTCTTGATTTCTTTTTTGAGGGTTAGGATCTGCCTGACTTGCTTTTAAGTGAGCAGAATAACAAAAAATAAAAACAGTGTCAGAAGAAGGTGTCATTCCAGGAGCCTTATAGTACAACACGTACTCACTAATATTTCTAAGAGCTGTAGGTATTTCATGCTGACTATATAAAACCAGTTTATCAGAATTATAATAAAGCATGTTATTCGTATCTGGTCCAGGAAAAAAAGTACATCTATTATACTTTGTAACACCATCAACATTTAAAGCATCTGTTAAAATAGTTGTTGCTCCAGCAGATGATTCCAGCTCATTTATCATAAAAATATCTGGCTGAACAAATTTAATAATAGGCTTCAAAGTATCTGCTTTCCCCGAATTTGAAGAGGGGTAATTTAAAACATTGTAAGCCATTACTGTTAACGTATCTTGTGCTTTTGTGTTAAGCGCCAAACAGACTAACAGACCTAAAAATAGTTTTTTTATCATCCTATGAATATTACTTTTGAACAGTGTTTTGCTCTTTAATTAAGAACATGTAAACAGGAAAATGATCACTGTACCCTCCAATATAAGCTCCTCCAGAATATGTTCTAAAAGGATAACCTTTATACCTGCCAGCTGAACTTTTTAAATACGCCTTGCTAAATATTTTAGATTTATACAGTTTTAAAGAAGAATAGTCTTTTCCTAACAATGATTTAGAAACCAATATTTGATCAAATAAGTTCCACGCATCACGATATGCCAATGTTCCAATTCCTTTTTTAAAGTAACTTTCCCAAGGGTTAAACAAGTCACCTTTTTTCATGTTTTCTTTCTTTCCTTGACCTCTTAAATGTTTTTTAACACTTTCGTCTGTCGGATCATCATTTAAATCTCCCATATAAAATACTTTTGTGTTTGGGTCATTTGCCTGTAAAGAATCAACAATTATTCTTCCCAACTTTGCAGCTGATGCTCTTCTAGGTTTACTTCTTTTTTCCCCACCACTTCGTGATGGCCAGTGCGTAACAATAACATGAATTTTTTCTCCATTTAACAGTCCTGTCACCAAGAGTTGATCTCTAGAATAAAAGCTAGTATCAACAGTTCTTAAAGAAAAGCTTTTGCTAGAGATTACTTTGAAATACTTAGGATTGTATAACAATCCAACATCAATCCCTCTCCTATCTGGAGAATCATAATGAACAACCTTATACCCTCTTTTTTTAATACTTTCTGCGTTAGCCAAGTCTTCCAAAACAGACTTGTTTTCAACCTCTGAAACGCCTAATATTGCTAAACCATCAGGAGTAATTTCTGTTCCTAATTCAGAAATTACTTTCGCCATATTAACCAGCTTTTCTTGATAGTGTTCTGAAGTCCATGCTTTCTTCCCTTTTGGAGTAAAATCTTCTTGTAAAATTTTATTCGGATCAGGATCAATTAGTGTGTCAAAAAGGTTTTCTAAGTTGTAAAAACCAATTCCCGTAACCAAATATTCCTTTTTTTCCTCTTGAGAGAATATGTTTCCAACTACAGTAGTAGCAAGTAAAAGGGATAAAATTAAACGTTTTTTCATATTATATTTTTTTGCAAAGTAACTAAATATTGTGTTATATGATTTTTATAGTTAGTTAAGACAACCTTAATTAAGCTTGTATTTTAGGTTATGTTTTTATACATTTTTAACTTATCTTTGCCTCATCATAAACGTAATTTTTGTATTGATAACAAAAGTGAACACCCTATGAAGCTTACTTAGTATGCCTTCAAACCGCTTTATTCTTATTTCTAACACATGAAAAGAATAAACATATTAGCGGTATTTTTTGCTTTAACAGCACTATCATTAAACGCTCAAACAACACCCCCTTCGTCAACATTAAACGAAGACAGCATTCAAAATGCAACAACCAAGCCAACATTTACAGTGTCGCTGGACGAATTAGAGGGAGACTCTGAAGCTCAAGATGTTTCTGGTCTACTCCAATCATCGAAAGATGTTTTTTCTAGAGTTGCAGGGTATAACTTTAGTGCTGCTCGTTTCCGAGTTAGAGGATATGATTCAGAAAATTTTTCGGTAAGCATGAATGGTGTTGGCTTAAATAGTCCCGAAGGAGGGAGAGCCATTTGGGCTTTTTGGGGAGGTTTAAATGATATTACACGTACACAAGAATCTAAAGCGGGAATTAGTGCCTCGCCATATAGCTTTGGTGGAATTGGTGGTTTTTCAAACATTAATGCCCGAGCAACAGCAATTCGTAAAGGAACAAAAGTCTCTTACGGTTCAGCTAACAGATCATACCGAAATCGTTTAATGGTTACACATTCTACAGGAATGATGAAAAACGGTTTTGCAATTGCGGTTTCTGCATCTAAAAGATGGGCTGGCGAAGGTTATGTTGACGGAACATTTTATAATGGAGGTAGTTATTTATTATCTATTGAGAAAAAAATTAACGACAAACACACTATTGGTCTTGTTGGGTATGGCGCTCCTACTTCTCAAGGAAAAAGAAGTATTTCTACGCAAGAAACATATGATTTAACTGGAAATAATTATTACAACTCTTATTGGGGTTTCCAAGGTGGTGAAAAACGAAACTCAAGAGTTAGAACAAATCATAAGCCTAGAATTATGTTAAACCATTATTTTAAACTTAATGACAAAACAAAAATAAATACCTCTGCTTATTATTCTTTCGGAAAAGAAGGAAACACAAGATTAAACTGGTACAGCGCTGCAGATCCTCGTCCAGATTATTACAGAAACCTTCCGAGTTATTACACCAACCCAGGAGATGAGGCTCTTTTTGAGCAACAAACTAATTTATGGCAGAACAATGACCCTGCAGCTACACAATTAGATTTTGATCAAATGTACTTTGCAAACAAAAAGAATTTATTTACGCAAAACAACGTTGATGGTATTACAGGAAACAGTTTGACTGGAAATAGAGCCAAATATGCTATTGAAGAAGCAAGGAAAGATGTGACGCACTATGGCTTTAACTCTTCAGCTACTCATAAATACAACGAAAAGCTAATGCTTACAGGAGGGTTAGATGTAAGTATTTACAAAAGCAACAACTATAAATTAATGAATGATTTATTAGGTGCTGATTTTTGGGTTGATGTAGATCAATTTGCTGAAAGAGATTTTGCTGATGACAATGTTGCTCAAGCTGACATTAATAATCCAAATAGAATTATAAAAGAAGGAGATCGCTTTGGTTATGATTATGATATCAACATCAATACTTACAAAGGTTTTGGTCAGATTGAAGGAACCTCAACTAAAATAGATTGGTTTGCTGCCGCTTCTATAACTAGTACTTCTTTTTGGAGAGTTGGTAATTATCAAAACGGATTATTCCCAGAAAACTCTTTAGGGGAATCTGAAAAACAAAACTTTTTAAACTACGGACTAAAGGCTGGTGGAGTTTATAAGATAACAGGAAGACATTTAATTAGAGTGAATGGTGCTTATTTAACTAGAGCTCCTTTTTCTAGAACTGCTTTTGTTTCTCCAAGAACAAGAGATCAAGTAGTACCAGATTTAGAAAGTGAAAAAATCATGTCAGGAGATATTAGTTATATCGTTCGTTATCCTAAAGTTAAAACAAGAGCTACTCTATTTCATACAACTATTAAAGACAAAACATGGAGTAGAAGTTTTTATCATGATGAGTTAAACACTTTTGTTAACTATATGATGACAGGCGTTGACCAAGTATTTACTGGAG
>CEWR01159432.1_pt1 | contig 18500 bp, 16 predicted proteins | sample 356321 | NCBI WGS metagenome assembly CEWR01 (sample SAMEA2621551, study PRJEB7988) | marine metagenome | biome: marine biome (ENVO:00000447); feature: mesopelagic zone (ENVO:00000213); material: "saline water (ENVO:00002010), including plankton (ENVO:xxxxxxxx)" | depth 790 m
TGCAGCGATTGATGAAGCGTCCGGAGCAGATATTTGTGCGGTTGGGATAACGAACCAGAGGGAGACCGTGGTGCTCTGGGATCGTGAGACACTCGAGCCCGTCCATCGAGCCATTGTTTGGCAGGACCGAAGAACGACTGATGTATGCCGAGGACTTAAGAATGCAGGTCATGAGAGTGAGGTAAGAGCTCGCACAGGGTTAGTACTCGACCCCTATTTCTCGGGCACCAAGATTCAATGGATTCTAGACCGGGATCCTGATCTACGGTCTCGTGCAGAATCTGGTGAACTCGCTGCTGGTACAATTGATAGTTGGCTTCTGGCACGCCTCACGGATGGAACAGTTCACGCGACTGACCCCACGAACGCGTCGAGGACCTTACTTTTCCATCTTACTGAAGGCGTATGGGATCCATGGCTCCTAGACCTTTTGGGTGTGCCCAAAAGTTTACTGCCGGAAGTGCGCCCTAGCTCTGGTGATTTTGGTATAGCTTCGGGTGTCCACTTAGGTATTGAAGCGCCGATTGCTGGTATCGCAGGAGATCAGCAGGCAGCACTGTTTGGTCAAGGATGTTGGTCCCGAGGTCTGGCCAAGAACACCTACGGAACAGGTGCTTTCTTGCTCTTGAATACGGGTGAAGAAGCAGTGCCGTCCGCGCGCGGTCTGCTCACAACGGCTGCTTGCAACGAAAAAGGTGGGTTGGCCTATGCACTTGAGGGCTCAGTCTTCATTGCGGGTGCTGCTATCCAATGGCTTCGGGATGGGCTAGGGCTTCTGGAGGTAGCAGAGCAATCTGAGGCTATGGCGAGATCAGTGGAAGACAATTCTGGCGTCTATTTTGTGCCTGCCCTCGTAGGGCTTGGGGCTCCCCATTGGGTGCCTGATGCACGTGGAATGCTCGTAGGGCTCACTCGTGGAACGAAAAGAGAGCACATTGTGAGAGCAGCGTTGGAGGCCATGGCATATGGGACAATGGATGTTCTCCAGACGATGGAGGAAGAAGCGGGCCTTGAGACCCAGGAATTGCGTGTAGATGGTGGTGCAGCTCTAAACGATTGGCTCATACAGTTCCAGGCAGACGTGCTCGGTATTCGCCTACGTCGACCAGAAATCGTGGAGACCACCGCTCTGGGAGCGGCTGGTCTTGCGGGACTTGCGACGGGTGTTTGGTCGGATGCTGACGACTTTCTTTCAGTCCAGGGATCTGGGACCCAATGTGAGCCAAGAATGTCTGAAACTGACCGGGCAGCACTTAAGACGGAGTGGGATCGGGCCGTCCGTGCCGCCATTCAGTGGGCTGGTGACTAATGACCTCGGCACGGAAGATCGAGCCTCCATTCCGCATTGCAGTCGTAGGAGGTGCTCAGGCTTCAAAAGTTGAGTGCGAATTAGCGCTAGAGTTAGGAAGGCAACTCGCTGGGTTAGGAGCCCTAGTGGTGTGTGGAGGAGGGGGAGGTGTGATGGAGGCCGTAGCCCAGGGTGCGACCGAAGCCGGGGGGCTAGTCATTGGTATTCTTCCAGGGTCTGACTCAAAATCAGCAAACCCATGGATTGGCATCCCGCTCGCCACTGGGATGGGGGAAGCGCGTAATGCGTTGGTAGTCCAGGGGGCAGAAGCTGTTATCTCGGTTGGCGGTGAGTGGGGAACACTCTCTGAGATTGCCCTAGCTTCAAAAATCGGACTTTCTGTGGGGATACTCGGTATTCCACCTGCTGAGGGACTGGGGTTACGGATGCTTGAGGACCCCATTGAAGCAGCAGGATGGGCGCTAGAGCGGGCTCAGGCATTCCGGGGAAGCTGACAAAGACTTCCTCGAAGATGCTCTGAATCTTCTGTCCTCCGAAGGGTCGTGAATATTAGGGATCCTTTGGACTGGTCCCAAGTAGGGGAGTTCGGCTAGATTCGAAGCCTTCAGGAAGGAACCGGTATTGAGGAGGGGACTATGAAAAATCATAGCCGTTTCATGGTTGGGCTTGTAAGTGTGGCCGCGGTCGTCTCCTACTTAATATGGACTGGTGTTAGTGAGACGATGGTCTACTATCTGACTCCCGTCGAACTCATAGAGAGGGCTAAGAATGACCGCACTTTCCATGAGGTAGGGGTAAAGGTTAGTGGCCAAGTTCTTCAGGGAACGTACAAACGCGTTGATGGAGAGCTGCTTCACACATTTGTGGTACGTGATCTCGTCGACGAATCTGTTACGTTCCCGGTCGAATTTCGAGATGCACTTCCGGATACCTTCACCGACGACACGGAAGTCGTACTTGAAGGACGCCTTCGTGGAGATGGTGTTTTTGAGGCTGAGACACTCCTGACGAAATGCGGAAGCCGATACGAGGCCGCTCCGGAGGACCTCGCCGGTTGAACGTGCTCTCTAACGGGGAGCGAGTCACGTGACGATTCTCGGGGAAATGGCCCTCTGGATGGCGTTGCCCATTTCAGTATGTGGAATGCTGCTCGGCTACGTGGGTGGTCGTACGCAGAGGGGTGACTACGTTCTGAGTGCGGAACGCACTATCTACGCGGTTTTCTTTTTACTAGTACTCGCATCTCTCGGTGTAGTGAGTGCTTTCTTGGGCGACAAGTTTGAGTACTGGTACGTTGCGTCGTACTCAAATCGAGAGATGGAAATTTTCTATAAGATCACTGGGCTATGGGCTGGGCAGCGCGGCTCATTGCTCTTCTGGGCAGTAATCCTAGCGTTCTTCTCGACTCTCTGTGTTTTCCTTAACAGGAAAAAGAATCGAGAATTCATGCCATACGTCGCTGGCGTTTTACAGACGATCCTGACGTTTTTCCTCATTGTATTGCTTTTCGCGGACGTCAATCCGTTCGAGCAGTTGGCATTCACCCCTGCAAACGGTCAAGGGCTTAACCCCCAGCTCCAGAACTACTGGATGACGATTCATCCACCCACGCTCTATCTCGGCTTCACGGCGTTCACGATCCCATTTGCATTTGCAGTCGCTGCATTACTTAATGGTCGCCTGGATGCCCGGTGGATTGAACTCACTCACAGATGGATTCTCCTCTCGTGGCTTTTTCTCGCAGTTGGGATCATCTTCGGCATGCGCTGGGCCTACGAAGAGCTCGGATGGGGCGGATACTGGTTTTGGGATCCGGTTGAGAACGCTTCACTTCTACCCTGGCTGACAGCGACAGCGTTTCTCCACTCTATACAGATTCAGGAAAAGCGTGGAATGCTGAAGGTTTGGAATATGTCACTGGTACTCCTGACATTCCTCCTCACGATTTTCGCTACTTTCTTAACTAGATCAGGCCTTATCGAGTCGGTTCACTCTTTCGCTCAAGAACTCAAGATCGCCTACATTTTCCTGAGCTTTATGGGTATTGTACTCTTGGCGTGTATCCTGTTGATCATCTACCGCCTACCCAAGCTTCAGAGTGAGAATAGCATGCAGTCGTTTCTCTCTCGTGAGTCCGCTTTTCTATTCAACAACCTAATGCTGCTGGGTTTTGCTTTCGCTGTCTTCTGGGGCACGATCTTCCCGCTCGTCGCCGAGGGCGTGACTGGGGAGAAGATAAGTGTGGGCCCACCATTTTTCGAGAAAGTCAATTTCCCAATTGGGCTAGTACTTCTCGCGTTAGCGGGTATTGGGCCCGTGATAGCTTGGCGTCGTGCAACAAAGCGGAATCTCCAGAAGAATTTCCAGATCCCGATCAGCATAGGGCTGTTAGTTGCTGTATCCCTCTGGATGGCGGGAGCACGCCATGGGTTAGCGCTCGTGACTTGGAGCGTCTGTGCCTTCGTTCTAACGGTTATTGCGACGGAGTTTTGGAAGGGAACGCAAGCCCGAGCACACATTGAAGGGGAAGGCTACGCGGTTGCGCTTTTTCACCTAGTGACAAGAAACCGGCGACGGTGGGGGGGCTATATCGTCCATGTAGGGATCGTGATGATCTACTTTGCCTTCGCAGGCGCCGCGTACAATGTAGACGAGCGCCAGCATATGTTGCCGGGGGACCAAGTCGATATCACTTCCCCTTTCGGCCATACCTACACGCTTACTTATGAGGGCCTTTCTGTCTCTTTGGGTAGGGGTCAACGCAACCTCCTATGGCAAGCGATCGCTACGGTGTCTGTAGAGCAAGACGGTGTTGCAAAGGGCATACTTACGACTGAGAAGCGCCAATACGTAACAAGCGATCAACTCATGACTGAGGTTGGGATCCGCTCGACAGTAAGGGAGGACCTCTACCTGATCCTGTCGGCAATGGATGATGTGGATGGGGCGCTCTCAGCCAACTCCGCTGCGCAGGGTATCGACTTGCAGGTTCTAGTTAAGCCGTTCGTCGCATGGATCTGGTTTGGTGGATTGATTCTCGCCTTGGGTACTGTGATCGCACTTTGGCCAAGTGTAGACCGACGTAGGAGAAGTACCCGCCCAGAGCTAGAAGCTGTAACAACAGATGCCCCTGCGATGGCGGGAGCAGCGAGGTAATCCGTTGACTGGTACGGTGTTACCCAACTCCCTATGAGTATGGTGTTCTTGGGAGGAGCTCTGGTTGCGGCCGCAGTCACACTTTTCATTCTTCAGCCTATCCTGAGTGGACTGCATGCTTCTCTCGTTAGGGCCGAAGACGAACTGACTGATACCGAGGCCCGTAAGAGAGTCACGCTACTTGCACTCCGTGATGTAGAGTATGACTTCCTCGCTGGTAAATTGGACGAAGAGGATTACCTCTCGTTGAAAGCTGACTTCACGGCTGAAGCTCTCGCGGCGCTTGAAGCTGATGCAGCTGGTAGTAAGCCACATTTTCTTGATGACGATGTCGAAGCTGAAATAACTAAAATCCGTGCTGCACTCCGCTCAGGACTGATGTGTAGATCCTGTGGTTTTGGTAATGACGATGGAAGCCACTTTTGTTCCGAATGTGGCCAGGAACTCAAGATTGGGGCGGTTGGCTGACCTCCGTGTCCGTTCCTGTCCACCGAGAAGCTGACGAGAAGGCTCCACCCGTTCTCCAAGCTCAGGGCTTAGTGCGCGAATACGGGTCTGTTATTGCGGTTGATGAGATAGATTTATCACTGGCAAGGGGTGAGTTCCTCACCATCTTTGGCCCAAATGGTGCCGGTAAAACATCCTTGTTGGCGCTTCTAGCAGGGGCTCTTAGGCCCAGCCGTGGCCAAGTATGGCTTCGAGGTGAGCCACTCGACTTCGGAGAGGTCGAGTGGCGCCGTAGAATCGGCGTTCTCTCCCACCAAGGCTTCCTGTACGGTCATCTCAGTGCCGAGGAAAACCTCCGGTTCTATGGGCAACTTTTTGGCCTCTCAGATGTGGACAATGTGGTAAGAGACAAGCTTCAGCATCTGGGGCTCCAAGAACGTGCCGCATCACTGGTCCGTGATTTATCCCATGGTATGAGACAACGACTCGCACTTGCCCGCGCGCTCCTCCATGATCCTGATATTGTCCTGCTTGATGAACCCTACACTGGGCTTGATCCATCGGCAGCCTTGGTGCTCCAAGGTGTACTCTCAGATCTTAGAGATGGTCGACGGACTGTCGTAATGGTCACACATAACTTGAGTGAGGGTGTGGCGTTGGCAACAACTGTCGCCATCATGAACCGTGGTCGCTTTGTGTGGCAGGGAAAGCGCGCTGAACTTGAGGGTGACTTCGGTCAGTTCTACCACAGTGTGATAGAGGGACACGGATGAGGAATTACCTCAGACAGATTGGGACAATCCTCTGGAAGGACCTGCTTGTAGAGTTCCGTACCCGAGAGCGCCTTATCACAATGGGTGCTTTCGTAGTATTGGTGGCAATCCTCTTCAATTATGCGATTGACTGGGTCCGTGTGTCCCCTGAAGATATTGCTTCAGGCCTTGTCTGGATGACGATCATGTTCGCTGGCCTACTTGGAGTCGGCCGCACCTTTCACCTAGAGGCTGAAGATGGCGCTTTCCAGGGAATATTACTGAGTCCGGTACCGAAGGATGCGATCTTTCTCGCGAAGGCTTTAGCTAACTTTGTGTTCCTTTATATCGTGGCTTTGCTGGTCGTTGCGGTCTTTATGTTCTTTTTCGGACTTGAAGTCAGTCGCAATTTTGGAATGCTTGCGATCGTGATCGGCCTAGGTGTACTGGCTTTTGTTGCTCTTGGCACCTTGTTTACTGCTGTATCAACGGGGACCCGCATGGGAGATACACTTCTTCCGGTCCTCATTTTTCCATTACTTGCGCCCGTGGTAATTTACGGTACTGGTGCTACCAGCCAGTTCCTCGCCGGCAGGCCGTTAACCGAGGCTGAGGGTAGTATAAAGATGCTTGCAGCGATCGCTTTAATGGCCTTTTTCCTGGGCTCTTTGCTCTTCCGCTTTGTGGTGGAGGATTAATGTCAAGTAAGAAAATCCTACTTGCTGGAACCGTACTGGCTATGATAGGGCTGGTATGGCTTGGGGCGGTCTATTGGATGTCTTTCTTTTGGGTGTCAACTGAAGTCACCCAAGGGATCGCTCAGAGGATTATGTACGTCCATGTTCCGGCTGCATGGACATCCTTCCTGGCATTCGGCTTGGCTGCACTTTTCAGTGCGGTGTACCTCTGGCTTCGTGATGAGCGGCTTGACCGTGCTGCCGTTTCTGCGGCTGAAGGAGGGATGGTTTTTGCAACGATCATGCTTACCACTGGGCCTCTATGGGGAAAGATCGCTTGGGGTACTTACTGGACTTGGGAGCCGCGGCTTACGCTCACGCTGCTGCTGTGGTTCATTTTCCTAGGGTACTTTTTGGTCAGGAGTTCGACCGAAAATCCAGAGAGGGGCAAACGCCACGCTGCGGTGGTGGCGATCGTTGGTGCTCTCGATATCCCCTTCATTCACCTCAGCGTTATCTGGTTTCGATCATTACACCCGGAGCCTGTGGTAATTAAGGCAGAAGGCCCGACTCTCCCCGGTGACATGCTCACCACACTTTTGATGAGCTTCGGAGCTTTCACTGTCCTTTTCTTAGGGCTATTCCTTCTCCGCTATTCGCTCGAGAATCTTCGGTCTGAACTCGATACTCGCTCCCGTCATGCATCAGTGTAATTACTATGAATCGTAACCAAATTCTTTGCAGTCTGGTCACGGGAATTTCATTCCTGATTGGTACCATCACACTCTCTGCCCAGGAGATCTCAGAGCTTCCCGGCGCACAGCTTGCGACCCAGGGCCTTGGTCGCCCCTACTGGCATGTTTTCATTGCGTATGCGATTGCGATCGGAATAGTCTTTTTTTGGGTTGTTTCTATTGGCCGGCGCCTCTCGCAGATCGAGAAGAAGATCGGCAACTGAAAAAGCTTGAATTTGCTGTGACTTTATCCGGCCTAGTGGTGAGGAGTGATGAAGTCGGAAAGCGATTCTTCATCATTTTGACTAACCGTAATGATGACAGTTCATACACCCTGATTCTAAGAGTTTCCTAAAACCTTTGCATATCCTCTGATGAATACCTCATGGGGGTGGATTTATTGCTTGCTATCAGCAATGTCCCTTTGGCCATTGTGCTCAGCTGTACTGCTGACGGCCCAGACTACAACGATGCCTAGCACACAACGGTATGGATCTGGACTCATAAATATCCCGGTTGCTAGCGTTCTCCCACACATGATGATTACAGGGACTTACTCAGGATTCTTCATGGATCTCGGTCGCACGATTGAGATTGATATGAGCGGTAATGAGGCTGGGTTTGGTGCGCCCATCAAGAATTTCTTTTCTGATGCTTCTTTCACTTTGGGCCTATTTGATCGTTTAGAGATTGGTGCGACCCTGCAGTCCTTCAATGAGCCGGATTCAGGTGGAAATATGTGGGGAGTCTTTGGCCGGGCGCAGTTACTAAGACCACAGAGTCAGGGATTGGGATTGGCGTTTGGGGGCAGGTACGTGACCGCGCCGAATTTTGAAGATGGAATCGCATATCAGCCCACGAGACTGGGGATACCCGACAAGCGGTTCCGTAACTCTTACGTGGGCCTTGAAGACGTGAATACTAAACTAAGCCTATATGGTGTTGCGACTGTCCATATCCAAGGTTTCGATCAGGGCGCCCTCCCGGAGCACGATATTACATTTACGGGTGGTTATGGCTCAGGAATGTTCAAGGATGGAGATGAACTCGAGTTCTACCGCTCTATAGACTCAGAGGGTTGGTTCTTCGGCTCAGCGGTCCATGTTGGGATTGGGAATAGCTCGATATTGACTATGATGAGTGAATACGACGGGTTCGATGTCAATTTAGGAACCCAGTTCGATGTGGCAGGAATCCGGATCGGGGCTCAGTACCTTGCGCTGAACTACTCTGAACCGTCGGGAGGTCATCACTCGGAGTATTGGAAACCGAAACTCGCCGTTTTAGGCTCGGTAGCCATAGGAGTCAGAGGCAAGCTCGTTCTTTCCCGCCCATCTCTTATGGAAAGGTTTGCACCAGACACGGTGGTGCTTCCCGCCCCACCACCGGATACGGTCCGTATTGAAGTCGCTACTCTGCCTCCTGGAGGTGAGGGGTCGTTGGTGAACCTTTGCCTATCCACAGGTGAAACTGTGCAGGTTCGTTTGACCCCTGAGGGTGACACGCTGATTGGTCCCGACAGGATCCCAATGCGCACTCTCCAGCCAGTCCTTGATTTCTCTGGAACCTACGCTGGAACTGCTCAATGGTTTGTTAGCGGTGATCCAATCTCTTTTGAGGGTCGGATGTATGAGAAAATGGTAGGTCAGGGTCCAGTGGACTGCGAGCAGATTATGCGAGTGGGGCAGCACCTAGGAGTCGGGCTTTTCACGCCGAGAAACGCGGATCGGCCGTTTGAGATTTTTTACGTGGCAGTCAGGCCAGGGATATGGCAGACATATTTTTATCGTCAGGAAAAACTGATGAGTAACTAGACTGTGATTTGGATATGTTCTCAGGAGGGTCATTTACTACTTCAGAGCCCTCCCAAAGAAATTCTATACAATCGTCGAGAACGACGAGGACTCGATTTGTACCATGGTATTCGAATGTTTTTCTGGTCACTCCTTCTTCGGGTCAGCAGCCTAGGTCAACAGGGAGACTTTCGCTTTATGTTCGGGTATTATACTTTGGGTGTCGAACCCCTCGGAAGCGGGGTCTCACGAAGACGGAGAAGACATGGCCACGGCTCAAATGACTGACCAAGATCTGAAAAAGAAGACGGCCCAGAACCAGAAGGCTTTAGACACTGCGATTACACAGATTGAGCGCTCTTATGGTAAGGGCGCGATCATGCGAATGGGAGAAGATGCATTTTCAAGTAGTATCGAGGCGATCCCTACTGGTGCGATCAATTTGGATGCTGCCATCGGCATAGGGGGGATTCCGCGAGGACGAATCAGTGAGATCTATGGTCCGGAATCCTCAGGCAAGACAACGCTCTGTCTTCAAGTGATCGCGAATGCTCAACGCCTTGGTGGTATAGCGGCTTTTATAGACGCCGAGCATGCCCTGGATGTCGGATATGCCCGCAAGCTTGGTGTAGATGTAGATAACCTCCTGGTCTCACAGCCGGACACCGGAGAGCAAGGACTTGAGATCGCAGAAGTACTTATTCGTAGCAATGCAATTGATGTCGTAGTTATTGACTCCGTAGCAGCGCTCGTTCCAAGAGCAGAGATTGAGGGTGAGATGGGCGACACCCATGTTGGACTTCAGGCAAGACTTATGAGCCAAGCACTCCGAAAGCTCACAGGTGCTGTAAGTCGCTCTAATACTTCGGTGATTTTTACGAACCAGATACGTATTAAGGTCGGAGTCATGTTTGGTAGTCCAGAGACGACTTCAGGAGGGCGAGCACTCAAGTTTTATGCCTCGCTCAGGCTCGATATACGCCGCATTGGTGCAATCAAGGACGGACAGGATGTGATCGGTAACCGAACCCGGGTAAAGGTTGTGAAGAACAAATGTGCTCCTCCGTTCAGGCAAGCTGAATTCGACATCCACTACAACGAAGGGGTCAGCCATACCGCGCTACTCATCGATCTCGGAGTCGACCACGAAATCGTTGAAAAATCAGGTTCATGGTTCTCCTACGGGGATCTGCGCATGGGGCAGGGAAAGGAAAATTCTAAGATTTTCCTAGTGGAGAATCCGGATATCGCCGAAGAGATTGAATTGCGTTTACGTACTGCTTTAGGACTGGATCCCGCGAATCAAGAAGAACTTGAAGACGCTGATGACCTTGTCTCGGAAATGCTGGAAGGGGAAGTTATCGGCTGACGTTCTTAGGAGTTGAAACGAATGTAAGCGTTTAGCTTTCGGTCCTTCCACTCCCTTGATTTCAAAACTAGCGGGTACTCCTTACACACCGCGTCACCCGTTATCGTTAGGAGTCCGGCTTCATAAATGCAGCTTTCCCTTAATGTGACTCCATGACGACCGCCGAGATCCGGGAGCAATTTCTCTCGTTCTTCGAGGAACGAGGGCACTCCCGAAGACACAGTTCTTCGCTTGTGCCAGAGGATGATCCCACACTGCTATTCACTAATGCCGGCATGGTTCAGTTCAAGCGCGTATTCTTGGGTCAAGAAGAGGTATCATTCAGACGGGCAGTGACATCCCAGAAGTGTGTTCGTGCCGGTGGTAAGCACAATGACCTTGAGGAGGTGGGGCGCACTACTCGGCATCTCACATTCTTCGAGATGCTCGGGAATTTCTCTTTTGGGGACTACTTCAAGAAAGACGCGATCCGTTTTGCTTGGGATCTTTTGACAGGAGTTTATGGCCTTGAGGCCGAACGCTTCTATGCAACTGTCCATCATACGGATGATCAAGCGGCAAACCTGTGGACAACGGAGGTGGGACTTCCAGCGGAACGGGTACATCGTTTGGGTGACAAGGATAATTTCTGGCAGATGGCTGATACGGGACCGTGTGGCCCCTGTTCAGAGTTGCACTACGACCTAAGAGAAGACCGGACTTCTGTGACGAACACGGAGGAGTTTGTCGAGTTGAACGATTCTGGTCAGATCAGCGAGTTATGGAATCTTGTTTTCATGCAGTACAATCGAGCTGAAGATGGCAGCCTCACCGAACTCCCGGCCGCATCTGTCGACACAGGGTTGGGACTGGAGCGGCTTGCTTCGGTACTTCAGGGTGTGGGCTCTGTTTACCATACTGACCTTTTCCGCCCAATGCTTGATCGTGTGGGTGAACTGGTGGGAAGAGCTTACGACGCTGAAGCCGACGACGCGGTTAGCTATAGGGTTCTTGCGGACCACTCCCGTGCAGTCGCATTTCTTCTTTGCGATGGTGTCTTCCCGGGGAATGAAGGTCGTGGGTATGTGCTGCGTCGTATCCTAAGGAGGGCGATGCGCCACGCTTGGCTCCTTGGACAACGAGAGCCAACACTCACCGGTGTAGTCGCTGCGGTCGTTGATAGTATGGGCGACACTTTCCCTGATCTGATCCATCAACGAGATCATCTACTTAAAACAACTCAAGCGGAGGAAGAGCGCTTTCTTTTGACCATTGAAGGTGGCATGACCCGACTTGACGAACTCATATCGGAGGGGGGAGGGACAATAGCTGGACATGACGCCTTTAGGCTTTACGACACTTTTGGTTTCCCGATCGATTTGACTGAAATCATTGCTGAAGAAAGAGAGTATGACGTTGATAAAGTCGGATTCGAAGAGGAGCTAGCTAAACAGCGAGCCAGGTCACGCGCAGATCGCGAAGAGGCCAAAGAGGTCTTCAGGGCGGGTGATATCACAGATGGTTGGACTCAAATCTCCGGCGAAGTGCAGACATTTGTCGGTTACGAACGACTCCATATAAAAACTGAGGTTCTTGCGTATCGTGTTAAGGATGACATAGTCGGCCTCATACTGCGTGAACCCCCTTTCTATCTTGAAAGTGGTGGACAGGTATCAGATATCGGGGTTGTTTCTGGTGATGTCTGGAAGCTAGTTGTCCGAGAGGTAGCTGATGTAATGGGACAAACCGCAGTATTTGGTTCAATGGAGGGTGTATTCCCTGCCGGAGGGGAGAAGCTTCTAGTTGAAGCTCAGGTTACCGATCACGTTCGGCGAGATACTGTTCGAAACCATACCGCGACTCATCTCCTGCACTCGGCTTTACGAGAAGTGCTGGGCGACCATGTGGTACAGCGCGGCTCCCTGGTCACTCCTGATCGGCTCCGCTTCGATTTTGCACACACGGGTCCGTTGGATACCGATGAACTCGAGCAGGTGGAATTGATCATCAATGAGGGCATCTGGGCCAATCATCCGGTTGAAATTGACCACCGCTCCTATGCAGCCGCTGTTGAAGACGGAGCGATGGCTCTTTTTGGAGAAAAGTATCCTGCCGAGGTTCGAGTTGTGAGCATAGCTGGTGTCAGTATGGAACTTTGTGGGGGTACACATGCGAGCCAAACTTCTGAGATTGGCCTATTCAGGTTCGTTAGTCAGTCAGGAGTTTCGGCAGGAGTAAGGCGCGTTGAGGGACTTACTGGACGAGAAGCGTTTACTTACCTAAAGGGACGTGAGACCGCCCTGAAGGAGGTCTCAGCGATCCTGAAAACACGACCGGACGGGGCAAAGCATCGAGCAGAGCAACTTCTGTCCGATACTGCTGAACTTGAGAGCCTCCTCGATCAAGTAAGATCGGAAGGAGGAAGTACCGAAACGGATGTCACTTCTGATGTGATCGATCTAGGAGGAGGCGACAGTACACACTATCGGGGTGTCCGTATTCGCGCTCGGAATGCGGATGATGCACGAAAGTGGGGTGACCGATTTCTTGAGTCTGGCACCTCAGGGGTTGCAGTGCTGGCAGCTGAAATGCCTAACGAAAAACATGTACTTTTTGCGTTTGTGAGTGAGGATCTGATCTCAAGAGGTGTGCGTGCAGATGCATTGATTCGGGAAGTGTCCGCGTTTGTAGGAGGAAGAGGTGGAGGTAAATCCCATATCGCTCAAGCTGGCGTGGAAGACACCACGAAGATTGATGAAGCGCTAGAGTCTGGTGCTAATACCGTGAAGGATTTTCTCCGAGAGGCTGAGGGGTGAGTGACCTAAAGGCATGGATTAGCGAACGACGCCCAGCATCCCCGGTAGAATTGGGACCTTGGATTGATGCGTTGGGAGTCACTGCCGTGTCTGTGTTTGGCCTCACGAACATTGCCTGTGATGCTCTAGAGCAAGCGCGATTGTCTCCAGGGCGCGTGCGGAACAGTGCCTTTCAACTTCTTACCGCAGATGCGTTGATCACCTATGCCTGTGAGTTAGCACTTGATGGGGAAGACCCTGACTTAGTCTTGGGAGTGATCATGCAGCATTCCGGTGCTAGTTCTTAATGGTCAATATCAGATCGTGTTAATCAAAGGTCCGATACTACTATGCTATAGCTTTTCATATAGAAGTGAGCCAACTGATTAGTGAGAGACCCTAAGATGCTAATTGATCTCACAGGTAAGAATGCCCTGGTAACTGGTGGATCGCGGGGAGTAGGCCGAGCGACAGCGCTCCTGTTGGCTAGGGCTGGAGCTAGTATAGGTATCGGATATCACAGCCGTTCGGAGGAAGCACAAAAGACATTGGATGCACTTCACGAAATTGGTGTCCCTGCATGGGCAGAAATGGGTGATCTTTCTGATCCTGGGGATGTAGAAATCTTGTTCAAACGAGTAGATACGGAATTCGATGGCTTAGACATCTTTGTTGGGAACCATGGGGTCTGGACAAACAAAGAAGCGAGTATCGCGGAAATGTCTAACGAACAATGGCAGAAGACGTTGGGGGCTAATCTACACTCTGTATTCTACACCTGTCGTGCGGCTGCCCACCGTCTTCGAGATCACGGGCGATTGGTTCTTGTCGGAAGTACAGCTGGCCAACGTGGTGAAGCATTCCATGCCGACTATGCTTCAACCAAAGGAGCGATGATGTCTTTTGTCAAAAGCTTCTGTATTGAGCTCGCCTCGCGAGATATTACAGTGAATTGCGTGGCACCAGGTTGGATTGACACCGAGATGTCGTCATCAGCCTTCGAGGGGGCGGGGCGGGAGCTGATCTCTCGATCGATTCCACTAGGTAGGATTGCGACAGCTGAAGATGTGGCTGGCCCGATCCTATTTCTTTGTTCAGAGCTTGCACGTCATATCACCGGAGAAGTTCTGAACGTAAACGGAGGTGCTGTCCTGGTGGGATGAGCACGGTCCAACTTTCGCCCCCTCCAGCAGTCCACTGGATTACTGATACGCTTCAAAAGGCGGGTCACGATACATGGGCGGTAGGAGGAGCAGTCAGGGATATTCTGTCGGGTCACTATGCGGGTGACTGGGACCTCACCACACAGGCCCGGCCTCGGCAAATAGAACAGCTGTTTAAGAGAACTGTTCCGATAGGGATCGAACACGGCACTGTGGGAGTGCTCGCTAGGGATGGGACTTTATTTGAGGTTACGACTTTTCGTAAGGATATCGAAACTGATGGAAGACATGCCGTAGTAACCTTCGCTGACACAATAGAGGAAGACCTAGCACGGCGAGATTTCACGATAAACGCCCTCGCGTGGCATCCCATCGAGCAGAAACTTCTCGATCCCTTTGGCGGGCTCAAAGATCTTGAGGCAGGCGTTCTCAAGACTGTCGGTGTTCCTGAGAAAAGATTTGCGGAAGACTATCTCAGAATTCTTCGGGCCTTTCGATTCGCAGGGCGCTTTGACCTCAAAATTGACGAGGCTTCATGGAAAGCACTCTGTGATGGGACAGAACACTTGAGAGGTCTCTCGTGCGAGCGGGTTCGGGACGAACTTCTGAAGGCTTTGGATCAGCATCGTATTCCCTCAAGAACCCTGAGTCTTTACGCGAAAGCAGGAGCCTTGGGCGTACTTTACCCTGAACTTGACGAACTTCGGACGGCAGATCATTCAATCGCCTTGAATCGATGGGAGTTTACGCTTGCATCTATAGATGAACTGCCTCCGGGCAACGCCTTTCTAAGGCTGGCCCAGTTCTTTCATTTGCTTGATCCTAAAAAGGTCGTCGGAATCCTTGTTCGACTTCGGTTTTCAAATGCTCAGACTGATGAAACATCTCAGCAGGCCTCAGCTAGTCCTCTTCCGGGGTTAGATGCGGATGATGAAGCCATACGCCGCTGGCTCAGTTCAAATAGCCCAGAGCGGCTTAATGCCCTGGCTCGTCTAGAACTGGCACGAGCAAGGGCTCATCCTTCTGTAATAAAGACGCCATCTGAGGTTGTAGACTCATGGCGCCGTGCTCGCCTTATACGTGCGACTGGTGTGCCGTTGAGCATCTCCGATCTAGCCATTGGTGGCAATGACCTAATTCGCATCGGGCTACGCCCAGGTCCAAATTTTGCTCGAATACTTGAAGACCTACTAGACTTCGTTCTCACAGACCCAACCCAGAATGAACGAGGGGTTCTCAAGGCCCATGTTGAGGCCAAGTTGGGTGCTTATGAGGAATGAACTCTCACCGGTCTTTCATACGAGTAGATTCACATTATTCAAACACGGTGCTTTCTAACTATTCATGACTGAGCAGCACATCCCACGAACACAGATATCCGGAGGGTAGTGGGATACCGACTCAGCTCATCGACATGCGCACGCCTGTGGACAGGGCAATACTGGTTGGGGCACCACCCCGTCAAGCCGTCGATCCTGCTCTAATAGAAGATCATCTAGAGGAACTCGCACATTTAACAGACACGGCTGGAGGCGAGGTCGTAGGATACTTAACTCAACGTATCACTAAGCCTAATCCGAGAGTGTACCTGGGTGAGGGTAAGGCAGTAGAACTCAAAGAACTTGTCTCTGATCAAAAAGGGGACTTGGTAATCTTTGATGAGGAACTCACACCCGCTCAGGGGAAAAACCTCGAAGAGCTTCTCGGTGTCCGCGTTATGGATCGCTCTGAATTGATCCTAGATATTTTCGCTACGCGTGCGCGTTCGAGTGAGGCTCGAATGCAGGTTGAGTTAGCACAACTAGAGTATCTCCTTCCTCGACTTCGACGGATGTGGATACACCTCTCGCGCATTCGGGGTGGCATTGGACTCAGGGGTCCCGGGGAGACTCAGCTTGAGACCGATCGCCGACTTATACGGAAGCGTATCGCTATCCTAAGATCAAAGCTTCGCCAGGTTGCGAAGGCTCGAGAGGTTCAACGTCAGCAGAGAGAAGGAACTTTCCAGGCAGTGTTGGTGGGCTATACAAACGCTGGCAAATCTTCCCTTCTAAGCTCCTTGTCGGGTTCGGACCTCTTTATAGAAGATCGTCTTTTTGCGACACTTGATTCGGCAACCCGTAGCGTCGATCTGGGCCAGGGCTACCAGGCGCTAATCACGGACACGGTGGGTTTCATCCGAAAACTCCCACATCATCTGGTGGCCTCATTTCATTCTACACTGGAAGAAGTGAAAGAAGCCAATGTTCTACTGCATGTAATTGATGCTTCTAGGCAGGATTGGGAGGATCAGCATGATGTGGTGATGGGTGTACTGTCTGAACTTGGCCTAGCGGACGCCAGTAAGGTTCTCGTTTTCAACAAGGTTGATCTTATCACTCATGCGGAAGAAGAAATGCTTCGTCGACGGATTCGAGCCATCGAACCTACTCCCGCGGTTTTTGTATCTGCCAAAGACAAGAGCACATTGCTAGCACTTAGGGAGACACTTGGTGCTCGGGTTCGGGCCAAGTTGGTCGAGGTCGTGGCTCACATCCCGGTGTCTAATGGACGGATGATCTCAAAAATTTATCAAGAAGCCGAGATTCTTAATCGAGTGGATGAGAACATGACGGTTTCGATTACGGCACGGGTCTCGCCCGCATTTCTCGGAAGACTCAAGGGATGTCCGGACATCCGTGTTGAATAGATTACTAACTATGTGATTTTAAGTAGGAGATTTTAGGTATCCTATAGAAAAGAGACTTAGTAAAGTAATACGTATGGTCTTCGGATACGGACCTGTCACAGAGGGGCTAAATGTGAGGCTTCGATTGGAAAAATGCGCTTCTATCTGAACATAGACCACGTGGCTACTGTGCGGCAGGCACGGCGTACTGATGAACCGGATCCCGTAAGGGCAGCTGTGCTCGCTGAACTTGCCGGTGTGGACGGGATCACAGTCCATCTACGTGAAGACCGACGACATATCCAGGACCGAGATCTCCGACTTTTGATGCAAATTGTTCGGACAGGAGTAAATCTCGAGCTTGCTGTCGCTTCTGATATCCTCGAGATCGCACACGAACTCAGACCCATGCAAGTGACCCTTGTACCTGAAAACCGAGAGGAGGTGACTACCGAAGGCGGTCTAGACCTTTCTAGAGATTCGAAACGAGCGGAGATCGGTGGGGCGATACGTAGTTTGGGAGAGAGTGGAATAAGGACTGTGCTATTCGTCGATCCGGACGAGGAATCAATACGATGTTCCGCTGAGTTAGGAGCCGACGCTGTTGAACTGCACACTGGTGAATACGCCAACTCTTGGAGGGCGAAGCCAGAGGAAGAGCAGATTGAAAGATTGGGTCATGCGGCTACCCTTGCCCAGGATCTTGCACTCGCAGTTCATGCTGGACACGGGCTTACCTACGAGAACGTAAGCCGGGTTGCAGAGATACAAGAGATTGAGGAGTTGAATATCGGACACAGTGTCATCGCCCGTGCGGTATTGGTTGGGATGGAAAACGCTGTGCGTGAGATGAGCAAGATTTTGAGGCGGGCGCGGTCAAAGGCATGAAGAGACGCTGGGGCATAGCCCTTACAGGTGCCCTAGTCACTGTTCTGCTTCTTTGGTGGGTACTCCGAGGCGAATCGTTAACGGACATCGTCGCCAACATCGCCGAGGCTGATCTCTGGCTTCTAAGTGCCGCTATTGGTGTTGGAACTTTTGGTTACTTCATCCGGGCACTTCGGTGGAAGATCCTCTTGACACCCGTGAAAGCGGATACAGGACTCCGATCGAGGTTTGCGAGTGTTTCAATCGCATTCATGGCGAATAATCTTCTGCCAGCGCGAGTCGGAGATCTTGCCAGGGCGTATACCTTCAGCCGTCTAGAACCGGTCTCTGCTAGTGCGGCGTTCGGGTCACTCGTTGTTGAACGGTTCATGGATGGTGTGGTTCTCTTGCTATTTCTGATCATTCCCGTGTATACCTCTGGGTTCCCTTCGATCGAGGCGCTTTCGGAAGGTTGGGGGGCGGGCCTTCTCAGGTTGGCTGTACTGATAGTGATAGTAGTGACATCAGTGCTCTGTTTGATCGCAGTAGCTCCACGCTTGGTGATTAACATTGCTGGGTGGTGTGGTCAGTTACTAAGCCCGGAAATCGGAGTGGCTTCAGTCGAGATCCTCGAGTCATTTATCAGCTCGATTAAGATCATGAGGGATGTGAGACTCTTGCTGCTCGGTTTTACTTGGACACTAGTCTTCTGGACCTGGCATGCTCTCTCTTTTTGGTTGGGTATGCTGGCATTTGGAATCGACACTGGTTTTGTCTCAGCGATCTTCACT
>CEWR01028331.1_pt1 | contig 18417 bp, 16 predicted proteins | sample 356321 | NCBI WGS metagenome assembly CEWR01 (sample SAMEA2621551, study PRJEB7988) | marine metagenome | biome: marine biome (ENVO:00000447); feature: mesopelagic zone (ENVO:00000213); material: "saline water (ENVO:00002010), including plankton (ENVO:xxxxxxxx)" | depth 790 m
CACAAAATAATTTATGAATTTCTTCAGATGCAGCTTCATCAATCTCAACATTACTAATTAAAATCCCTCCAAATGCTGAAACAGGGTCACCAGCTAAAGCGTCAACATAAGCTTGATACACAGTTTCACGTTGTGCTATGCCACAAGCATTATTATGTTTTAAAATTGCGAATGTAGGAGCTTCACCAGTAAATTCTGCCATTAAGTTGACAGCAGCATCTACGTCTAGTAAGTTATTGTAGCTTAATTCTTTTCCGTGTAGCTTATCAAATATTGAATCGAAATCTCCAAAGAAGAATCCTTTTTGATGCGGGTTTTCGCCATATCGCAGAATTTTGCCGTTTGGTTCGCTAATTTTTAAAGAAGAAATACTATGATCTTTATTAAAATAATTGAAAATTGCAGTGTCGTAATGTGAGGACACATTAAATGCTTTTGCTGCAAATTGTTTTCTGTCTGCTAAAGAAATTTCACCATTGTTTTCTGAAATCAGATTCAATAATTCGTTGTAATCTTCCATAGAAGAAACACAGAGTGTATCAGCGAAATTTTTTGCAGCAGCTCTAATTAGTGAAATTCCACCAATATCAATTTTTTCAATAATATCAGCTTCATTTGCTCCTGAAGCAACTGTTTTTTCAAAAGGATATAAATCTACAATTACAACATCCAATTGTGGGATGTTATATGCTTTCATTTCAGAAACATCACTTTCATTATGTTGCCTGTTTAAAATACCTCCAAAAACTTTTGGGTGTAATGTTTTTACTCTTCCACCTAAAATAGAAGGGTAATCAGTTACCTCTTCAACAGGTATTACATCGATTCCTAAATCGTTGATGAATTTTTGAGTTCCACCAGTTGAGTAGATAGAAACTCCAAGATCGTTTAATTTTCTAACTATAGGTTCTAGTCCTTCTTTGTGAAAAACAGAAATTAATGCAGAGGTTATTTTTTTATTGTTCATAGAAAATATAGGTTTTAATCTTTGAATCAGACATTTGCAAAAGTACAAAATTACCTCTTAAATTTGTAACATAACTTAGTAGAAAACGACCTATCTTAGTGAAACTTTTTTGATAGAAAAAAACCATTAAAATTTCACTAAAAATTATGTTTCAAAACATACCATAAAAAGGTTTTAATTAAGATTTAAAGATGCTTATATATTTACGTGTATTAAAAGAAAGTTTCAATTTTGCTATCAACGCACTTAAAAATAATAAGCTGCGTACATTTTTGTCATTATTAGGAGTTACCATCGGTATTTTTTCAATAATAGCAGTTTTAGCTGCGGTAGATTCTCTTAAAAAAGAAATTGACGATAGTATTAGTTCTTTAGATAATAGTACCATTATTGTAATGCGCTTTTCTTTTGGACCCTCTGATATTCCTCGTTGGAAACGACAACAATTTCCGGATGTAAGTTATGATGAGTATCAATATATAAGCAGGTATATGCCAGACACGGAGGCTGCTTCATTTGCTTTAAATGTGCCGTCAACATCTATAAAATTTGAGGAGAATTCGATTTCTAATGTAGAAATTGGTGCTGTTACTTATGAGTATTATGATATTGAAGCGCTTCAAATTGCGGAGGGACGTTTTTTTAATGAATCTGAATCCAATAGTGGAACTCCTGTAATTATTCTTGGAGATGAAATAGCCAAAACGTTATTCCCTTCCACCTTACCTCTTGGAAAAAAAGTTCGATTATATGGTAGAAAATTTGTGGTAATTGGAGTTCTGAAAAAAGAAGGTGCTGGATTATTTGGCGGATCAAAGGATACTTCTGTTTTCTTTCCAGTGAATATGGCAAGAAAAATATTTGGAGACAATAATAAATCTACATTTCCACAAATTATTGTAAAGCCTGAAAGCGGAATTGATAACGCGGGCTATATAGCCTTATTGAAACAAAAAATTAGAATGGCAAGAGGATTAAAACCTGATGATATTGATAATTTCTTTGTCAATCGATTAGAGGGTTTTAAAGATATCATTGATGGAATTACGGGTACCATGAATGGAATTGGTTGGATTATTAGTGGCTTCTCTTTATTGGTAGGAGGTTTTGGTATTGCTAACATCATGTTTGTTAGTGTAAAAGAACGAACCAACTTAATAGGAATACAAAAATCACTAGGAGCAAAAAATAAGTTTATTCTGTTTCAGTTTTTATTTGAAGCAGTAATACTTTCTTTAATTGGTGGATTAATAGGGTTGATATTAGTTTTTGTTGTATCGGTTTTCGCTTCTACATTTACCGGTGATTTTAATTTTATATTATCTCCTTGGAATATGTTTATTGGAACTGCAATCTCTGCTATAATTGGACTGATTGCAGGTATTATCCCAGCTATTTCAGCATCAAAACTAGATCCAGTTGAAGCGATAAGAACCGGAATGTAATACTGGTTTGGTTTGTAAAAACTTAAATAATTTTAGCAACTTGTTTATTTACCCATTCTAAAAAACGTTCATCGTTTTCTGAAAAAGGATCAACTGTATTAGAATCAACATCTATTTGTCCCACATTAATTCCATTTTTGAATAATGGAATCACAATTTCAGCTTTTACAAGAATACTACAGGCAATATAATTATCCTGTATATTTACATCTTCCACTACAAAATTTTGGTTAGAAACTGCAACTTGACCACAAATGCCTTTGCCAAATGGTATAATCGTGTGATTTGTTGGTTCTCCAGCAAACGCTTTTAGATGCAATGTTTTTTCTTCGTGATTGGCAAAGTAAAATCCAACCCAGTCATAATAATCAATATTGTTTTGAAGAATTTTACAAACAGCAATAAGACGATTGTTGATGGTTAAATTATCGTGACCTATAATTTCTTTAATTCTATCTTGAAGATTCTTATATAGCATTATATAAATATTTAATGTGCAAAGTTAATAAAGAGCTGCTATTTTTTAAAGCATAGATTCAGCATTATTTAAAACTATCTTTCCAATATGATTAAAAACAATATCTTATTTCTATTTTTGTTAAAAATCCTATTATCTGAAAGCACTTTTTATAAAATATAAATCTGTAATTCGTTTTGTCGCCTTGTTTCTTGGAACTTATTTTGTTTTAAGTGCACTTTATATGTTGTATTTAAATACTTCTTTTACGGGGAACTACTATCCGGATTTTATTACAAATTTGGTAGCAAAACAAAGCAGCGAACTTATTTCAAGTTTTGGTTATGAAGCAGAAGTAATGCCTCATGATACAGAGACTTCTATGAAGCTTTATATCAACCAAACCTATTTAGCAAGAATAGTTGAAGGCTGCAATGCCGTAAGTATTATTATTTTATTTATTGCTTTTATAATTTCCTTTTCAGAAAAATTAAAAAAAACGGTATTGTTTTTAGTTGCTGGAGGAACCTTAATTTACGCTGTAAATATATTAAGAATAGCCATCTTGGCAATTGCAATTTATAAATATCCAGAATATACAGATACCCTGCATGGAGTCGTTTTTCCTGCTATAATTTATGGTATGGTATTTTTGTTATGGATGATTTGGGTGCGAATGTTGCCAAAAACAACTTCAGGAAATGAATAAAATCATTAAAATAGGAGTGGTGTTATTATTAACATTTTTGTTAGTTCTCATTCGTTTTTTTGAATCCGATTTATTCTATGATCCTTTGTATTATTATTTCAAATCTGATTATACAAACCTTCCCATTCCAGAAATGGATGCTATAAAGTTTATAGGGAATATAACAGTACGTTTTTTAATGAATGCGATAGTTTCTTTGGCCATACTTTGGATGATCTTTAAAAGTAGAAGTATTATAAAATTATCTTCAATTTTATATGGAGTATTTTTTGTGCTTCTTATGATGGTTTTTTGTTTTCTGCTTTTTTATTCAGCATCTAAAAATTTATTTGCATTGTTTTATATTAGGAGGTTTTTAATTCAGCCCTTGTTCTTACTGGTCTTAATTCCTGCTTTTTACTTTCATAAGACCAAATAGATGTTAAATTTAATTTAAATAAGAAAGCTATATTGATTTTTTGAAGCTTATGTTGTAATTTCGCTCCGTATGCAAAAAGTAATTTCAATAGTTCTTACCATTTTAATGTTAGCAAGTAGCACGGGTGTTACGTATTCTAAACATTTTTGTGGAGATTTTGAAGTTCTTTCTACTCTTACATTTGGTAAAAAGAACCTTACTTGTGGTATGTCTATGGAAGCCGATGATTGTGATGATAGCGACTCAAAATCTTACCAATGCTGTAAAAACAAATACGAAAATGTAGATACAGATGATAATTACTCTCTATCATCATTCGATTTGCAAATTAACACTCATTTTATTGCAAGTTTCGTTTCTGTATTTGTGATTCAACAAATAGACTATACTTCTCAATCACAACTTTTTTACGCAAATTATACTCCGCCACTCATAAATAAAGACATCCCTGTTCTTTATCAAGTATTTACCATTTGATTTTTTCTTAGTTTTTTTAAATTTTATTGAAAGCAATACCTGTTTTCAATTTTCAATCTATTTATAAGAAAAAATTAAAAAATGAAATACCTATTATTCATACTATTATTAACACCATTGTTATCTATTTCTCAAAATAAAATAGAAGGGATACTATTAGAGAAAAATGAAAATAACGAAACCATAGGATTAGCTGGAGCAAATGTTTTTTGGCTAAATGCTTCTGTGGGGACGATCACCGACCTAGATGGAAATTTTACGATACCTTATAAAAGTGAATATAAAAGACTTGTAATAAGTTATGTGGGTTATAAAACTGATACACTAACTATTGCAAATACAAAAAAGATACAACACTATTTAACGTCCAAAGGGCAGTTAGACGAAGTGATTATTTCAATTAGAAAAAAAGCTTCAACAAGATCTTTTTTGTCCGCTACTAATGTAATTCATGTAAGTAGCACGGAGTTATTAAAAGCTGCTTGTTGTAATCTTTCTGAAAGTTTTGAAACCAATCCTTCTATCGATGTAAATTTTGCAGATGCAATTACAGGAACCCGACAAATAAAGATGTTAGGCTTAACGAGTCCGTATATTTTAATAACTACAGAAAACATTCCTTCCATTAGAGGAGCTTCACAAGCTTATGGATTGAGTTTTATACCGGGTACTTGGGTAGAGAGTATCCAGATTACTAAAGGAGCGGGAAGTGTTGTAAATGGTTTTGAAAGTATTGCTGGACAAATTAATGCAGAGCTGCAAAAACCTTCAAATGATGATAGATTATTTGTCAATGCTTATGCAAATGCAAATGGACGATTGGAATTAAATACCCATTTGAACACCAAAGTTTCTGATAAATGGGCTACTGGATTGTTTATACACGGAAATTTAAGAAATCAAAAATTTGATAAAAATGAAGATTCATTTTTAGATATGCCATTACAACAACAAATAAATTTGATGAACCGTTGGCAGTATATCAATAATGAAAAAGGCCTCGTAAGTTTTATAAATATTAAGTTTTTAAATGATGAAAAACAAACGGGTCAAGTAGATTTTGATCCTGAAAGAGATAAGTTAACCACCAATTATTGGGGTAGTGAAATTGACACAAGGCGTTTTGAAGCATCTGCAAAATTTGGCTATGTAAATCCTGAAATTCCTTATCAAAGTATGGGAGTTCAAGCAGCATATAGCAATCACGTACAAGAATCTTATTTTGGGTTAAATGTGTATGATATTACTCATAATAGTGTGTATGCCAATGCTATTTTTAATTCGATTATTGGTGATTCTAGAAATAAGTTTAAAACAGGAATTAGTGCAACCTATGATGATTATGATGAGCTCGTAAACACTACTAAATATGAACGTACAGAAAACTCATTAGGAGCCTTTTTTGAATATTCCTATGATAATTTAGGCGATTTAAATCTTACTGCTGGATTGCGAATTGATACTCATAATTTGTTGGGAACCTTTTTAACTCCAAGAATACACGCAAGATATACTCCTTGGGAGAATTCAGCATTTAGAATTTCTGCGGGAAGGGGTAAAAGAAGTGCAAATATATTTACTGAAAATCAGAAAATGTTTGCGTCTTCTAGAGCAATTAATATTTTGGACACCAACGGAAGTGTTTATGGTTTAGATCCTGAAATTGCTTGGAATTATGGAGTTTCTTACTCTCAAAAATTTAATGTATTAGGAAAAAAAGCTGAAATCACTTTTGATTATTACCGAACCGATTTTGTAAATCAAATTGTAGTAGATTGGGAAAATCCGAGAGAGGTTAATTTTTATAATTTAAAAGGAGAAAGTTACGCAAATAGTTTTCAAGCGGAATTAAGTATGCATATTATTGAAGGGTTTGACTTTAGAACAGCATATAAATTTTACGATGTAAAAACAGATTATAGTATCGGAAAATTAGACAGGCCATTAACTCCAAAACATCGAATATTTGCTAATGTTTCATATGAAACAAAAAGAAAAGATAAGGGGGCGCAATGGAAGTTTGATACCACCTTTAATTGGTTAGGAGAGCAACGTTTTTCTTCTACCTACGGAAACCCAGTAGCATACAAGTTACCAGAAAAAACTCCAACAGTAGCTACTTTAAATGCTCAAATCACAAAAGTATTTTCCACCTCATTTGAAGTGTATTTGGGAGGAGAAAATTTAACAAACGAAAAACAATTGGATCCAATATTAAATAGCGAAAACCCTTTTGAGGATACATTTGATACCACATTTGTATATGGTCCAATTTTTGGAGCTAGTTTTTACGCAGGATTACGTTATAAATTAAATTAAATAAAAATGAAAATGAAAAGAACAATTTTATTGGGACTATTCTTATTTATAGGAGTTACCCTAAGTGCACAAAATAAAAACGCAAAAGCAACTATTGAAGTAGACGGAGTTTGTTTAATGTGTAAAGATCGAATAGAAAAAGCATCCATTAAAACTAAAGGAGTAAAATCTGCTGTTTGGAATGTAGAAACTCATGAATTAAGTCTAATTTATGATGAACGCAAAACAGATTTAACCAAAATTCAAGAAGGTATTGCAGCTGTTGGTCACGATACGAAAGAGATAATTGCTAGCGATGAAGCTTATGGTTCAGTACATCCTTGTTGTAAATATAGGAGTGATGATGTTAAAGAAGATCACGGAAATTAATAGAAAATAACAACCAAAAAAAAGACCTCTAAATTTTAGAGGTCTTTTTTGTTATAGTTGGTTTGATGTCTTACATCATCCCTGGCATTCCGCCGCCGCCCATTGGAGGCATAGCAGGTCCGTCTTCTTTAATATCTACTAAAGCACATTCGGTAGTTAAAATCATTCCAGCTACAGAAGCTGCATTTTCTAAGGCAACACGAGTTACTTTTTTAGGATCGATAATCCCAGCTCCCAGCATATCTACATATTTATCTGCTTTTGCATCGTAACCAAAATTATTTTTTCCTTCAAGTACCTTATTAATAACAACAGATCCTTCTCCACCAGCATTTTCTACGATTGTACGTAGCGGTGATTCAATAGCTTTTGCTACAATATTGATTCCAGTTTTTTCATCAATACTATCGGCACTTAATTTTTCTAAAACTGATATCGCTCTAACTAGTGCAACACCACCTCCAGCTACTATTCCTTCTTCAACTGCAGCACGAGTTGCATTTAATGCGTCGTCCACACGGTCTTTCTTTTCTTTCATTTCTACTTCAGAAGCTGCACCTACATATAAAACAGCAACTCCACCAGCTAATTTAGCAAGTCTTTCTTGAAGTTTCTCTTTATCATAATCGCTTGTAGTAGTTTCAATTTGAGCTTTTATCTGGTTGACTCTAGTTTTTATGTCATTCTTGTTTCCTGCACCTTTTACAATAGTCGTATTGTCTTTATCGATAGTTACTGTTTCAGCAGTTCCTAACATATCTAAAGTTGCATTCTCCAATGTGAAACCTAACTCTTCAGAGATTACAGTTCCTCCAGTTAAAATTGCAATATCTTCTAACATTGCTTTACGTCTATCACCAAATCCTGGTGCTTTAACAGCTGCAATTTTTAAAGAACCTCTTAATTTATTAACTACTAAAGTAGCTAATGCTTCACCATCAACATCTTCAGCAATAATTAATAATGATTTTCCTTGTTGAGCAACTGGTTCTAAAATAGGAAGTAAATCCTTCATTGTAGAAACTTTCTTGTCATAAAGAAGAATCATTGGGTTCTCCATTTCAGTTTGCATTTTCTCGCTATCTGTCACAAAATAAGGAGATAAGTAACCACGGTCAAATTGCATTCCTTCAACAACGTCCACATAAGTTTCAGTTCCTTTAGATTCTTCAACAGTAATCACTCCTTCTTTACCTACTTTTCCAAATGCTTCAGAAATTAGGTTACCAATTAATTCATCGTTATTGGCAGATATAGAAGCAACTTGCTTAATCATACCTGAAGAGTTATTTACTTTTTTAGCTTGCTTATTTAAGTTTGCAGTAATCGCAGCAACTGCTTTATCGATACCAGCTTTTAAATCCATCGGATTTGCACCTGCAGCAACATTTTTTAAACCTTCTTTAACGATAGCTTGTGCTAAAACTGTAGCAGTAGTAGTACCATCTCCAGCTAAATCATTAGTTTTTGAAGCAACTTCTTTTACCATTTGAGCTCCCATATTTTCAAGAGGATCTTCTAACTCAATTTCTTTTGCTACCGTTACACCATCCTTAGTAATTTGAGGTCCACCAAATGATTTTCCAATAATTACATTACGTCCTCTAGGTCCTAAAGTTACTTTTACCGCGTCTGCTAATGCATTAACTCCACGTTTTATACTATCACGTGCTTCAATATCAAATTTTATATCTTTTGCCATTTTAAAAATCTTTGATTTTTAAACCTCCAAGAAATTGGAAGTTTTTTTGATTAAACTTTAATTAATTATAATTAAATAATTGCTAGAATATCTTCTTCTCGCATAATAAGGTAATCGTTACCTTCATGTTTTAATTCACTTCCTGAATATTTTCCGTAAAGGACAAGGTCACCAACCTTTACAGTCATATCGTGATCTTTTTTTCCTTTTCCAACTGCAACAACTTTACCTTGTTGTGGTTTTTCTTTTGCAGAATCTGGGATGTATAATCCTGAAGCAGTTTTTGTTTCTGCTTCTTGAGGTTCTACTAAAACTCTATCTGAAAGAGGTTGAATTTTTAATGCCATTATCAGTATTTTTTTTAGTTGTTAATTATAAATTTATGATAGTTTATACTCTAAAAGTATGCCACTTGAAAATAAGTGACATGTACCCATGAAAAATGCCAGCTTGTCATAAGCTGGCATTTTTTATATTTCATGTAAATAGTACTAGTTACTATCTCCAGCTGTATCTTGTGGTGCAGCATCTAATGGCGGCAAAGCATTTTCTATAGCGCTCTCATCGAAAGCTTTAGAACCAGAGTTTCCAGCAACCCCCATAATAGAGATATTAGAAAGTAAGATTAATGCCAATAATAAAGTAGCTAAAGTCCAAGTACTTTTATCTAAGAAATCTGTTGTTTTTTGAACTCCTCCTAATTGTTGTGTTCCACCTCCTCCAAAAGATGAAGATAATCCACCTCCCTTAGGGTTTTGTACCATAATTACTACTATTAATAAAAATGCTACAAAAATAATTAGTCCTATAAATATTGTAAACGTGCTCATGAGTCTTTTATGTTAATCTGTTTATTTATTGCTCGAATTTGGTCTGCAAAGAAACCACTTTTTTCGGGATATTTCAAACTTAAAATATGATATGCTTGTAATGCTTTTTTAAAGTTCTTTTGTTGCAAATAAACCTTCGCTAAAGTTTCGGTCATTAACGCTTCAGACGTCCGTAAATATTGGGTTGCAAGATTTTTTTGCACTTCTTTATTCGCGCCCGTGTTAGGTGTGTTTATTCGTTGTTTTAACTTAGGTTTATCTTGAATAAATTTATCAATCAAGTCAAAATTCCGCTTATTTATTGAAGAATTTTCTTTAATTTCTTCTCGAACGATCGGTGTAGCCATAGTTAATTTTAACCATTCGGAAAAAGAATGTCCGTCTTCTTTTGTGAAATTTAAAGGCTGGTTTTTTTCTAATTCAACTTCTAGTGATCCTTTAGTTGAAGGATTAGTTTCTGCTTCATTTTCTTTCACCAATTCATTAATATAATCTTCTTTTCTACAAAATAAATCTGGGTTTAATATGGCCTCTGCTTTTTTTAATTCTTCTTTAATTTGATTATCAATTTCGACACTTATTTGTTCCGAAATGTTTTCTGAAACAACTTCCATTTCGATAACAGCATCGTCATGTTGCTGAATGAGTTCCGATATTTCATTCTGGATAAAATGATCAGAGGTGATGTATTCAAAAAGAATATTTCTGTCTGTGGTATAAGCAGCGGTTAATTTTAAAGAGTCATTATATAAATAGTTGTTCGAATTTTTTAAACCTTTTAATTGCAATGCTCTTGCAGATTGAAAATAGGGATACTCTTCAATAACATCAGATAATTTGCGTTGATGCTCTTGACTTATGTTTTGCGGATTTGCAAGAAGATATGTATAGGTTTTTGTAATCATAGTTCCCTTTAAAAGGGGGTTAATTATTAGCTACCAATTTGCTAATGAAGCATTAAAAATGTCTTGTGTAATTCTTTCAAAAATAACATCTATAGCTTCATCCTTTTGTGATCCTACTAATTGTGAACCTCCAGCATAATCGTAATAAAATGAAAAACGCTGATCAAAATCTTTTAATTTTTCTTTTGTATTGTAAAAACGAACATTCACGCTAATTGTTAATCTGTTTTGTGCTGCAGTACTTTCGGAAGTCGCAGTAATAGGCGCAATGTAATAGTCCGCAATTTCACCTTCAAAAATTAAATCACCACTACTGTTTACCAAATCTAAATTTGTTTGATTTAGTAAAATGTCTTGTAATTTTAAAGTAAAATCTCTATCGATTCCTGGCTCTACAATAGGAGCATTGTTTTTAAAATAATTTACTTGAAAAGTTTTAGTGGTAGTATAATCTATATCGGCACCCGTAAAAGAATAGGTCCCGCAACTATTAAAAGTAATAGAAACTAAAATTAAAGCAATAAGTATTATTATTTTTTTCATTGGTTAAAACAAATATGAGATTAATTTACAAATTATATTGCTTAATTTTTCGATAAAGTGTTCTTTCTGAAATCCCTAATTCTTCTGCTGCATCTTTCCTTTTTCCATCGTATTTTTCAAGTGATTTTTTAATCAACTCCAATTCTTTTTCTTGAATGGATAAATTTTCTTCTTCCTCAATATCTTCTGCATAAGAGTAGTTATTTGAAGAGTCTGATTTTTGATTGTAATTTTCTGATTTTTTTTCAGAAATCCCAAGGATTTTTATATTTTCTATGGGTGTTTCAAAGTCATTGTCAACTAAATCTGCTAAGCTGTCTTTAGGGTTTTTAGTGTCGCTATGCATCTTGTTGATAATGTTAGAGTGCTCTTCTTGTACTTTCGTATTATTGCCATTTTTCATTAACTCTAAAGTTAATTTTTTTACATCATTTAAATCACGTTGCATATCGAAAAGTACTTTGTAAAGTAATTCTCTTTCATTACTAAAGTCACTTTCCTTTTTTTTCGTTTCAATAACAGCTGGGAGATTGCTTCCGACGTCTTTTAGATAATTCCGTAACGTTTGATAGCTTATGGTTCTATCTTTTTCTAAAACCGATATTTGTTCAGCAACATTTCTTAACTGACGTATGTTTCCTCCCCAATGATATTTTAAAAGTAATTCTGTTGCTTGCTGATCTAACCTAATGGTTGGCATCTTATATTTTTGAGCAAAATCTGATGCAAATTTCCTAAAAATCAAATGAATGTCTTCTGCCCGTTCTCGCAATGGAGGTAAATTAATTTCAATAGTACTTAAACGGTAATAAAGATCTTCTCTAAATTTACCTTTGCTAATATTTTCTGCCATATTAATATTAGTAGCAGCAACAATACGAACATCGGTTTTTTGATTTTTTGAAGAACCAACCTTTAAAAATTCTCCGGTTTCTAAAACACGCAATAAACGAACTTGAGTTGGAAGTGGAAGTTCTCCAACTTCATCTAGGAAAATAGTACCACCATCTGCAACTTCAAAATATCCGTTTCTAGTTGAAGTTGCTCCAGTAAATGCTCCCTTTTCATGACCAAACAATTCACTGTCGATAGTTCCTTCAGGGATAGCCCCACAATTAACAGCAATGTATTTACCATGCTTTCGATGTGATAAAGAATGTATGATTTTAGGAATACTTTCTTTACCAACTCCACTTTCCCCGGTTACTAAAACAGAGATATCGGTTGGAGCCACGCGAATTGCTTTTTCGATTACTCTATTTAAATTTGGATCATTTCCAATTATTCCGAAACGTTGTTTTGTTGCTTGTACTGATTCCATAATTTTTTTCCACGAAGGCGGAAATCTTTTTAGTTGTACTTATAAGATCCTGAATCGACTTCAAGATGACAATTAACTATTATCAGGATACCCAATACCTTTTCCAATAAGCGTGGCACTAGTACAATCTGATATTTTTACCATTACAAATTCTCCAACTTTATAATCTTCCTTTGGAAAAACAGCCATCGTATTCTGTGATGTTCTTCCAGCCCAGTGTTGATCACTTTTTTTAGATTCTTTTTCGATTAATACTTCAAAAGTATGCCCCACAAAAGCTTCCGTTCTAAAAGCACAATGTGCTCTTTGTAAAGCAACAATTTCTGCTAATCTTCTTTTTTTAACTTCTTCTGGAACATCGTCTTTGATTTTTCTAGCGGCTAAAGTTCCGGGTCTTTCAGAATATGCGAACATATATCCATAATCGTATTTTACATAGTCCATTAAACTCAAAGTATCTTGGTGATCTTCTTCGGTTTCTGTTGGAAATCCAGTAATTATATCTTGAGAAATCGTACAGTTTGGTAGAATTTCACGAACGTTGTCAATCAATTCCATATACTCTTCACGAGTATGTTGCCTGTTCATTTCCTTTAATATTCTTGTGCTACCACTTTGAACAGGTAAATGTATGTAATCACAAATATTTTTATGTTTAGCCATGGTATGCAATACGTTAATTTCCATATCTTGAGGATTGGATGTAGAAAACCGTAAACGCATTTTAGGCTCTGCTGTTGCAACTAAGTCAAGAAGTTGAGCAAAATTAGTTGCCGTAGCTTTTTGTATTTCTGAAGCTTTCTTAAAATTCTTTTTAAGACCTCCGCCATACCATAAAAAGCTATCTACATTTTGACCTAATAAAGTAATTTCTTTATATCCCTTTTGTGCAAGATCATGTACTTCTTCTATTATACTTTGGGGATCTCTACTTCTTTCTCTCCCTCTGGTAAAAGGGACTACACAAAAAGTACACATATTGTCGCAACCTCTTGTAATACTTACAAATGCTGTAACTCCATTTCCTCCTAATCGTACTGGAGAAATGTCTCCGTAAGTTTCGTCTTTAGATAGAATTACATTAACAGCATCTCTACCATCGTCTACTTCTTTTATTAAATTTGGAAGGTCTTTATAGGCATCTGGACCAACTACTAAGTCTACTATTTTTTCTTCTTCTAGAAATTTTTCTTTTAAACGTTCTGCCATACATCCCAATACGCCCACTTTCATTCCTGGGTTTATCTTTTTTACAGCATTGTATTTTTGTAAACGTTTTCTAATAGTTTGTTCTGCTTTGTCTCTAATAGAACATGTGTTAACAAGAACTAAATCAGCATCTTCAAGGTTTTGAGTAGTATTAAACCCTTCATTAGCTAGAATAGAAGCGACAATTTCACTATCGCTAAAATTCATAGCACAACCATAACTTTCTATGAATAGGTTGCGGGTGTTTTTTTTATTAGAATCTAGAACTAAAGCTTCGCCTTGTTTCTCTTCGTCAATAATTTTTTCCATAGGTTTCTTCGCTAAGCGGAGATCATTATAAGGTTATTCTTTGTCCATTAATTTCACGGATAATTGATTGTCAATTAATATGCCTGCTTTTATCAAGACTTAGCAAAGATACAAATTAATTGATACATATGACATAATGGCAGTATTCTTTTTCATAACTTTGTTTCAAAACAAATACTAATCATTGTTATGAAACAGCAACTATTGCAAAAAATAGAATCTGCAAGAACTCCTGGTTTTGGAAATTTATTATCGAAGAGTTTTGATCTTTTTAAAAAGGTTTGGATGGATTCTTTTATGCACGTTGTCGTTACATTTTTAGTGGCAACACCTTTAATCTTTTTCGTTTATGTCCCATTTATACCTGCAATAATTAAAGTTGCACGAGATGGGGGAACTGATCAAATTGAGCCAAATTTTGATTTTCCGATACTATCGATGGTTGCTTATGTTTTAATGGTGTTTGTTTTAATTTTTGTTGTGCAAATGATTACTATTGGAATTACAGCTCATTTTTATAAAGTTTGTAGAATAAAAGATTTGGATACCAAAGAAGATGCCGGAAGTTATTTTTCCTATTTAAAAGGGGTGAATTTTGGAAAAGTTTTTAAATTATCCCTAGCAAATTTCGGAATATCAATAGCAGCAATGTTATTGTGTTATTTACCTATTTTTTATGTGATGGTTCCGTTGCAATTAATGGTGGTAATATTTGCGTTTAATAAAGAATTATCTGTGTTAGATATTCTTTCTATAAGTTTTAAACTTGGTAATAAATTCTGGTTATTAGTATTTGGGTTGATGATTGTTTCATCATTATTGGCTCAATTGGGAATTATCCTTTGTTTTGTGGGATTATTTTTTACAGCGTATTTTGTGTGCATTCCTATTTACTATTTTTACAAAGAAACTATAGGATTTGTTGGGGATACCGAAGAATTTACAGAAGACTTTTCGACACAGTACAGCAATTAGTATAATAGGATAAATTTACTTTTTTTGGTTTTTAAAAATTGAGTTTTAAAAAATTCATATACTTTTGTTGACCAAATAAAACTGTATATGGCAAAGAATTTAGTGATTGTTGAGTCCCCGGCGAAAGCAAAAACAATAGAAAAATTTTTAGGAAAAGATTTTAAAGTGACTTCAAGTTTTGGACATATTGCTGACCTTCCTTCTAAGGAATTAGGTGTAGATGTAGATGGAGATTTTACGCCTAAGTATATAGTGCCTAGCGATAAAAAAAGTCTGGTTAGAGAATTAAAATCGGAAGCCAAAAAAGCTGAAATGGTCTGGCTAGCGAGTGATGAGGATCGAGAAGGAGAGGCAATTGCTTGGCATTTATCAGAAAATTTAAATTTAACAGATAGTAATACCAAGCGTATAGTTTTTCATGAGATAACAAAGACTGCTATCTTAAAAGCGATTGAAAATCCAAGAAAAATAAATTACAATCTTGTAAATGCACAACAAGCAAGAAGGGTATTAGATAGATTGGTTGGTTACGAATTATCTCCTGTTTTATGGAGAAAGGTTAAAGGAGGGCTTTCGGCAGGAAGGGTTCAATCGGTGGCGGTTCGTTTAATTGTTGAACGTGAACGACAAATTGAAGTTTTTAAACCCGTTGCTTCTTTTAGAATTGTAGCAGAATTTACAAATAGTACTGGAAGTAAGTTTAAAGCAAAACTTCCTAAGAATTTTAAAACTGAAAAGGAAGCGCGTGATTTTTTAACTAAAAATATAGGAGCTAATTATAATGTTTCAGATTTAGTAAAAAAACCGGCAAAAAAATCACCAGCACCACCTTTTACAACTTCAACACTTCAGCAAGAAGCTTCTAGAAAACTATATTTTTCAGTTGGTAAAACAATGACCATTGCGCAACGATTATACGAAGCTGGTCATATTACCTATATGAGAACGGATAGTGTTAATCTTTCGAATGACGCAAAACAAGCTGCTGAAGAAGAAATATCAAATTCATTTGGTAAAGAATATAGCACGCCTAGAAACTTTAAAAGTAAAGCAAAGGGAGCGCAGGAAGCTCACGAAGCGATTCGTCCAACAGATATGTCAAGGCATACTATAAGTGGAGATTATGATCAAGAAAGGTTGTACTCTTTAATTTGGAAACGTACTATTGCTTCACAAATGAGTGATGCTCAATTGGAGCGTACTAATGTGAAGATCGATAGTAGTGCTTCAGTTTCGGAGCAATTTGTTGCAAATGGAGAAATGATCAAATTTGATGGTTTCCTAAAAGTTTATTTGGAAGGAACCGATTTAGAAGATGAAGAGCAAGAAGGGATGTTACCAAAACTAACAGTTGGCGACACATTGCTAAAAAATTATATTACAGCTACACAACGATTTACAAGACCGCCTTATCGTTATACGGAGGCATCTTTGGTTAAGCAAATGGAGGAATTGGGAATAGGAAGACCATCTACCTATGCGCCAACAATTTCGACCATTATCAATCGTAATTATGCAGAAAAAGGAACTATAGAAGGAGTAGATCGTAGCTACTTGCAATTAACCTTAACGGATAATGTAGCGGATAATATGCTTACTGAAGTAATTGGCTCTGATAAAGGAAAGTTAGTGCCAACAGATATTGGAATGATTGTAAATGATTTTCTTGTGGAACACTTCGAGTATATATTAGATTATAATTTTACAGCCAAAGTTGAAGAAGATTTTGATAACATTGCTGAAGGAAACGAAGAGTGGAAGCATATGATGAAGGACTTTTATAAAAAATTCCACCCACAAATTGAAGATGTAACCGAAAATGCTGATAGAGAAAGTGGAGAACGCGTTTTAGGTAAAGATCCGGAATCTGGAAAAACAGTGTTAGTGCGTTTAGGAAAATTTGGACCTATGGCTCAAATAGGAGCTCCAGATGATGAGGAAAAGAAATTTGCAAGCCTTCGTCCAGATCAGCAATTGCATCAAGTAACGTTTGAGGAGGTAATGGATCTATTTAAGCTTCCAAAGGATCTTGGATTGTATGATGGCTTTGAAGTTCAAATAAATAATGGTCGTTTTGGACCATATATTAAGTTTGACGCTAAGTTTATTTCGCTTCCAAAAGGAATGGATCCCTTAGATATAGATATGGATACGGCAAAAGAGCTTATCGAAGAAAAAAGAAAAGCAGATGCTCCTATCTATGAATACGAAGAATTGCCAGTGCAAAAAGGAACAGGGAGATTTGGACCGTTTATAAAATGGAATAATATGTTTATCAACGTCAATAAAAAATATGATTTTGATAACCTTACTGATGCCGATATAGTTGAGTTAATTGAAACTAAAAAGCAAAAGGAAATCGATAAATTGATTCATGATTGGACCGATGAAGGAATTCGACTAGAAAAAGCACGTTGGGGACGTTTCAATCTTATAAAAGGGAAAACTAAAATTGAACTTCCTAAAACAACAAATGCTGAAAAAATGACTTTAGAGCAGGCTTTGGATATATTTGATAAAAAGAAACCAAAGAAAAAACCAGCAGCTAAGAAAAAACCAGCAGCTAAGAAAAAACCAACAGCTAAGAAAAAACCAGCTGCTAAGAAAAAATAATGATAGAATTTCTTACTCCAGTTTCTAAAACTGTTCTTGCGCATAGAGAAGTATTACCAAATGGTGTTCTTGGAAAAAACATTGCGGTTTATGGTAATTCTGGAGAATTACCAACGCTAGAGAATGTCAAATTTGCAATTCTTGGAGTTAAGGAAAATAGGAATGATATTGATTTTATTGGAGAAGAAATATGCTTTGATGAAATAAGGAAATCATTGTATTCGTTATATCCTGGTAATTGGTCTTATGGTATCATCGATTTGGGTGACATTGAAAAAGGAGAATCCGTACAAGATACTCATTTTGCAATGAAGGCAGTAATGGAAGAGCTCCTGAAAAAAGAAATCACACCACTTTTGTTGTGTGGAAGTCAAGATTTAGCCTATTCTCAATATAGGTCCTATGACTTTTTAGGGAATATGGTAAATATTACCAATATAGACAGTAAGTTTGATTTAGGTGACGCAGATCATCCAATGACTAATAAATCTTTTGTTGGAAAAATAATTATTGACAAGCCTTATAGCTTGTTTAATTATAGTAATATAGGGTATCAATCTTATTTTAATTCTCCTGAGGAAATCCAACTCATGAAAAAATTATTTTTTGATGGTTACCGATTGGGAGAGGTTTCAGCAGACATTAAATTAGTAGAACCTATTTTAAGAGATTCTGATATGGTTTTTTTAGATATTGGGACAATAAAAAGCGCAGATTTAAGTTATAAAAACAGTCAAAGTCCAAATGGATTTGACGGAAGAGAGATTTGTGCTATTTCTAGGTATGCTGGAATAAGCAATAAAGTAACCTCTTTCGGTATATATGAATTAAAAGATTTTAAAAATTCAA
>CEWR01036873.1_pt1 | contig 18417 bp, 17 predicted proteins | sample 356321 | NCBI WGS metagenome assembly CEWR01 (sample SAMEA2621551, study PRJEB7988) | marine metagenome | biome: marine biome (ENVO:00000447); feature: mesopelagic zone (ENVO:00000213); material: "saline water (ENVO:00002010), including plankton (ENVO:xxxxxxxx)" | depth 790 m
AATGATTGGCGGTTAACACCAGGTATACTTACGTTACATTTTGGGGAATTAATTAAGAAAGAGGAGTATAATAATATGACTGTAGAGCAGTTAAGAGATTTTACTAGAAATAAAATTAGTGAATTAATTCAATCTAACTAGACTAACGGTTAGCTAGTAAAATTTTTTAACAGATTAACTAAAGGAAAAACGTATGAGCTCAAAGATTTCATTGAAAACAATTAAGGAATATCAAAAAAGCATTGAAGAAAATGCTCAAATTAAACTGGCACGAAATGCAGCGATACGAGGGGAGATCACGGATCTGGCCATGGACTGGGAAGCTTTCCGCAGGATTGATCATACATTTTCTGAAATGGTCAGCGGTCAGTTAGAAGTAACTAACCAGAAATCAAGCGGGAGGTGTTGGGGGTTTGCAGGCCTCAATCTTTTCCGGATTTATCTGGGGCGGAAATATAATTTGAAGCAGTTTGAATTTTCTCAAAGTTATTTTATGTTCTGGGATAAAATTGAAAAAGCCAATTATTTCCTAGAAAACGTTATACAGACTTCTGTAGAACCGTGGAATAGTCGACTTATAATGTATTTATTGGAAAACCCGATTCAGGATGGCGGACAATGGGACATGTTTGTGAACCTGATCCGGAAGTATGGTGTGGTACCACAAACGGAGATGCCGGAAAGTTTTCAGTCCAGTAAATCTATGCGTATGAACCGAATGATTACTCGCAAACTCCGGGAGTTTGCCAAGTCCCTGAGGGAAGCTTATAACGAAGGGAAAAACTTAACAGTTCTCCATAGGATGAAAAAAGAAATGTTGGCAGTTATTTATCAAATGCTTGTCATTCACCTGGGGGCCCCTCCGGTTCGGTTTGATTGGCAGGTGAGAGATAAAGATAAAAAATTTCACCGCTTTGAAAATTTAACTCCAAAACGATTTTTTTCAGATCACGTTGGACTAAACCTTGATGACTTCACCTGTTTAATAAATTGCCCCATGTCGGATAAAACCTATAATGAAGTGTATACTGTGGAATATCTGGGAAACGTAGTTGGGGGAGATATCATCCGATATTTGAACCTACCCTCTTCCCGCTTGAAAGAGTGCGCTGTTCAGTCTATCCGCGATGATGATCCTGTGTGGTTTGGCTGTGACGTGGGCAAGTATTTCCATCGCGACCTGGGTGTTATGGATATGGATTTGTTTGATTTTAAACTCTTTTATGGCACAGATTTTCCCATGAATAAGGCAGACCGCCTGGAATATGGAGACAGCCAAATGACTCATGCCATGCTGTTTACCGGAGTGGATTTGGATAAAGGAGGGAAACCTCGAAAATGGCGTGTGGAAAACAGTTGGGGCAACAAACGGGGAGACAAGGGATACGATATAATGACAGATAAATGGTTTGATGAATATAATTATGAGATTGTAGTTCACAAAAAATATTTGACCGATGAAGAATTAGAGATTTATCAAAGAGAGCCGGTAAAGTTATCGCCATGGGATCCTATGGGATCTTTAGCAAGATAACGTTTCTTTTATTATTGTGAAGGATAAATTTCTTCTATCGCCTAATGTAACTTTTCTTAACCATGGTTCATATGGTGCCTGCCCGCAAACTGTGTTTGAAAAATACCAGCACTGGCAAAAGGAACTTGAACGCCAGCCTGTACAGTTTATGGCAGAAGATGTTTATACACATCTAAAAACAGCACGGGGGAGTTTGGGTGAATTTGTTGGATGCGAAAGTGATGATTTGTTTTTTGTCCCAAATCCAACCACAGCAGGAAATACGGTCATTAACAGTTTGGACCTGAAGCCGGGTGATGAAATTTTGACTACAGATCACGAGTACGGAGCCCTTATCCGGGCGTGGGAGGCTTATTGTACTATGTCAGGCACAAGACTTATTCAGCATGATATTCCCCTTCCGGTTACCACCCATGATAAATTTACCGAACATTTTTGGGATGGTGTTACTGATCGGACAAAAGTCATTTTTATAAGCCAGGTTACGAGCCCAACTGCACTTATTTTCCCTGTACATGAAATTTGCCAGCGTGCTCGTGAACGAGATATTCTGACCATCGTTGACGGTGCCCACGTTCCGGGTCAGATTCCACTGAATATTTCAGAAATTGACCCGGACGTGTATATAGCCGCTTGCCACAAATGGCTTTGTGCTCCAAAAGGATCGTCTTTTCTCTACGTACGGAAATCATTTCAAATAAAGGTAAAGCCTCTGGTGGTTAGCTGGGGAAGTGAGGGGACTGATCCATCTGGATCGCCTTTTTTGCTGGAAAACCAGTGGCAGGGAACTCGGGACATGAGCGCATTCTTGACTGTTCCCGAAGCAATAGAATTCCAGCAGAAGAACAACTGGGATAAATTGACTGTTCATTGCAGACATCTTGTTAGAGAAACCCGGGAACGTTTGGATGAATATTTTACATTGAACCATCTTTGTCCCAACACTGAAGAATGGCTTGGACAAATGGCAAGTGTGGAGCTTCCAATTGAGGAACCGGAAAAATTAAAAAATGCTTTAATGAAGGAGTATTCCATCGAGGTCCCCGTTTTATTGTGGAAGGATAAAACGTTTTTAAGATATTCATTCAATGTGTATAGTTCTCAACAGGATGCTGATTTATTAGTTTATGCATTGAGGAAATTAGTATAGTTGAAAAAACTCTTTTTTCTATTTAATTAATCCAGAAGTACTCAACGCTTTGTGCCAGCAATTGACTTTACTTTTTTGTTGATCTTTCGTTAATGAAGGATGAAGTGTTAAATTAAAATAAGATTCTTCAAGTTTTGAAAGATTTTTTTCTTTAGGTCGTATTAGTTGATAAACACCATAAGCAGTTCGATCTTTCATTGTGGAATGACATACTGGTAGATTAGTCAAGTCTGCAATAAACTGTAATAGAGGGTACCTGGCACCTCCACCGCTGGCAGTTAATTTTTTTGGCCAGGATCTCGCAATGGTTTTTATCTGTTCAAGGATATCATATGTCAGGAACCCGATAGATTCCATTCCTGCCCGAATTATATCATTGGGATCAGAAGTGTCAATCCCCTCATAAATATCTGGAAAACCGCTGGTCCAATAAGGCGCTGCCAGACCTGTGAAACCGGGGATGAAAACCCCGTTTGTTTTTCGTTCCTGACAGCGCTTATGCCAGTGCATCTGATTGTGCGGGATATTTAATTCCTTTTCTAAATGATAAAAAAGAGAATTACAGGCATTGATTGTGCCTTCCACCATGAATATCCTGTTGGTGTTAGAGGATGTTAAAATGCTGGAGATTAATCCAGGAACCAAAACCGGCCCGTTCCCCACATTAAATTGAACACTTCCAGATGTCCCGAAGTTCATGGCCAAGGTTCCGGTCTTCCGTCCTCCCTGACCGATGAGAGCTGCTTGCTGATCTCCAACTACACATTTGAGTTGAATATTCCCAGTTGATACAGTTCCGAATGAATGTTCTATGGGAACAAGTTCCGGAAGGCTGAATCTTGGTACTTGAAATAAGTCTAAAAGTTTTTTAGACCACTTCCCCGTGGATAGATTAAAAAGCAAAGACCGACAGGCAATGGATTCATCTACAGCAGGTGTCCCGGTCAAAGCGTGGGTTAGAAATGCACTTAAAGGTCCAAATAAAATGTTTCCTGAGAGGACTTCCTGTTTCAGGGTTCTGTCTTCTAAGAGGCAATGGAGAAATTTTGGTCCGCCGAAATGAGCGCTGAGGGGAGTACCGGTTATGCGTTTAATTTGGTTTTGATGGGGTTCAAAACTTTTGATAATGGAATGAGCACGGCTATCCTGCCAACTTAGAGCCTGTGTGCGAGGCTCCATTGATTTGTTCTCCCAAAACAGGAATGTAGATCGTTGGACTGCAAGGCCCATGGATTGAATGGTACCCCCCTTCGCTTTTACAACTGACAAGGCTTGATCAATCAGGGATCTGCAAGCTTCAAGGATAGTGATCGGGTCACATTCAACATGATAGGGTGCCGGTCGTGTCAACGAGTGCTTAATTTTAGCAGAATGTTCTAAGGTCCCTTGAATGTCAAACAAGAAAGATTTTGTGGAAGATGTTCCTTGATCAAGAACCAGAAAACTGATTTTCTTTTTATTGGTTGAAGCGGTCAATGAATTTGTTGATCTATTGTCCTTAATGTGGGTATCGAAGCACCGATAACCCCACATAATGCCCCTCCTATTCCAAAGAAAAAGAATATTTCCTGAATAGGAATAAATGTATTCAAAAACCCTACAAGCCCAGCAGACAGGGATGTCATTCCCGTCACCCCAAGATGCACCATGGAAAAGAGCCGTCCATGGTATTTGGCAGGTGTATGCCGTTGGATGATTGCAGTGCGGGAAATGGTGATGGTAGGAATCCCCATACCGTGCAGGATGATCAGTATGATAGTAATAGGAACAGTAGAAGCCCAGTAAAAAAAGGAATATGTCACCCCGTCCCAAATCATACCTGCAAGCAAAAGTTTTCCAATGCTCAATCGATCAGAAAAGCGGTAGACGGCAAAGGCGCCGAGGAGCATCCCCAAAGCCATGCCGGCTTCGATAAATGCAAAATCAGAGGCAGTTCCACCTAAGTACATTTTCACCAGGATTGGCATACCCACAATAGCTGGTCCCATAATAAAAAGGTTGTTTATGATCGTAAGGAAAATGAGGAGACCAATGGCAGGATGCTTTCGGAGATAGCGCAGCCCGGAAAGAAGATCCTGAAAGGTGGTGGAAGAGTTCTCTTTTTTAAGGGTAGACCGAGGAATGGTGATCATGAGCAATAATAGGATAGCTATTAAAAATGATACTGCATCAAAAATGAAGAGACTCCTGAGGGACAGAATTCCCAGAAGAATTCCTGCTAAGGCTGGTCCTAACAAAAAAGCAAGATATCCGCTGGTCATCAGTAAAGAATTTATCTTAACTAATTTTTCTTTAGGAAATTTTTCTGCAATGAAAGCATTGAGTGCAGGGGGAAACAGAGTCCCAAAACAACTGCGGATAAAAGCAAAAAAAGCAATTAGAATGATATGTTTTATACCATAAAATAACATAATGGGGATAATCATCACAGTTAATGCTTGACTTGCATGTGAAAAAACCATGAGATAAAAACGATTAAACCTATCAGAAAGCACTCCAGAATAAAGTCCAAAAAGAATAGCCGGTATGTGGGCACTCATGGCTACCAGCCCGGTTAAGACAGAAGAACCGGTGATATCAAGCACGATCCACAAGAGAGCAAGTTGATAAATTGCATCCCCGGCAGCTGAGATCATCTGAGCTCCCCAAAGTAGAGCGATGTTTTTTTTCGCAGATATTTTTGTAATATTTTTCATCATTAACATTATATAATTTAGGATATAAAAGACTTTTTATATTTTAGTAAAATAGAGTAATCTTTTTTACTTTTGTTTAATTTTGTTTAAGTTTAAGTCAATAATCAAACAAAAAGAAGTGTTGAATTTATTTTTTAAAATAGAATAAATTGATAGATGTTAAAAGTTATCAGAAGAATGGTTTTTACTATTATTCAATTATTAATTGAAAGGAAATTTAAATGACGTACATTATTGCAGAACCATGTGTCGGTACCTGTGATACAGCTTGTGTAGATGTTTGCCCCGTTGATTGTATCCACGGCCCTGAGGATCCCGAAGGGATGGGTGCGGAAGTAAAAGAAGACGGATTTGACCCAGCGGGGAAACAGTTATATATTGATCCCGAGGAATGTATTGACTGCGCGGCTTGTGAACCGGAATGTCCAGTAGAAGCTATTTTTGAAGAAGAGGAAGTGCCGGATGAATGGCATAAATATTCAAAAATAAATTACGAATGGTTTGATCGGGAATATCCCGGCTAGTCTATTTTTTAAAATATGAAAAGACGGCTGTTTATTACAGCCGTTTTTTGTATATAGATTGTATAAAATGAATAAAGATCAGATACTTAAATTACTTAAAACTGTTTCCTATCCGGGCTTTACTCGTGATATAGTTTCATTTGGTATAGTAGAACATATACAAGTGGATAAAAAGAATGTTAATGTAGTTCTAAAGGTTGCCGCTGCTGAAGATAAGCGTAAAACAATTCTTAATGCAGTCCGTAAAGCATTGGAAGATAGCGGAGCATTTGAAAAAGTTAATGTTACTTTGGTTACAAAAGTTTCTAATCAGCCATCTTCTGGTCCGGATGAAGGTATCCAACCAAATCAATCCATACCTGGAGTTAAATATGTGATTGCTGTGGCAAGTGGAAAGGGAGGAGTCGGAAAATCCACAGTAGCAGCAAATATCGCGGCTGCGTTGTGTGAAAAATCTATTAAGGTTGGATTGCTTGATTTAGATATTTATGGACCTTCTCTTCCAATTATACTTGGGTTAAAGGAACAACCTAAACTCACACAAGAACGTAAATTAATTCCGTTGGATTTTCGTGGAATGAAAGTGATGAGTTTTGGTTTTCTCAGTGGGGATGACAGTCCTGCAATATGGCGCGGTCCTTTGGTGGCACGAATGACAGAACAGTTTTTCAGAGATGTAGTATGGGGAGAGTTGGATTATCTTGTCTTGGATCTTCCTCCAGGGACCGGCGATGTTCAGCTAACTCTGACCCAAAAGATCAAAATCAGCGGCGCTGTTATTGTTACTACACCCCAGGATATTGCTCTGGCAGATGTGAGAAAGGGTGCAAATATGTTTCGAAAAGTACAAGCTCCTATACTTGGAGTAATTGAAAATATGTCGGGACTTCGACTTGAGGGTAAGGTTTTAGATTCTAAAGGGACTCCTTTTACAAATGGACTCATTCATGTCTCAGGTGAGAAATCAAAACCCTTAAATGAAAAGGGGGAGTTTAACCTTTTATTGGATTTGTTTAAAACAGGAGGGGGCGCAAAGGAAAGCCAACGGCTTGGTGTTCCCCTGCTTGGTACTATCCCGATCTCACGTGAAATAATGGAAGCCACGGATGCTGGGGTACCAATCGTTTTTCAGAAACCCAATTCGTTTTTTAGCAAGAAATACCGTGACATTGCAGAGCGAATAATGGAATCTATATAGCCGATTATTAGTAAGTTTTTTCATTATTTTAAAAAGAGTAATAAGTTAATCTTGTAGTATAAATTGGGAACAGAATACTATCTTTTGTGTTAAATATGAAACAAATAAGGAGCGATGTAACAGGGTAATTATAAATTGATGGGAAATAAGAAGATGCGCATCCTTTTTATTTTCTTTTCTGAATGAAAACACACAAGTTAAAAGAAGAAATTATACAGAAGGAAGCCCTACCCCGCCATATTGCCATTATTATGGATGGTAATGGACGATGGGCAAAGGAACGGTCATTGCCTCGGGCAGCCGGTCATAAGGAAGGGATTAATTCCGTTCGGGAAGTGACCCGTGTTTGCGGGGAAATCGGTGTGGAATATCTAACACTTTATACGTTTTCAGCCGAGAACTGGAATCGTCCTTCCAAAGAGGTTTCTGCCTTAATGACACTTTTAATGAGCACCCTTCGTGTTGAGGTAAGAAAGCTACATAATAATAATGTTAAATTAACTACCATAGGAGCTATTGAGAAATTATCAAAAGATACCCGCAAAACAATTGAAGAAGGTATAAAACTGACAAAAAACAATACAGGGCTAAATTTAATTCTGGCTTTAAATTATGGAAGCCGTCAAGAAATCCTTAATGCTATAAAGGAAATTGCACATGAAGTACATAAGGGTGAGATTCTACCGGAAAGCATTAATATGGACACAGTAATGTCACACTATTATACTGTCGGGGTTCCCGACCCGGATCTTTTGATTCGTACCGGTGGAGAATTCAGGCTCAGTAACTTCCTATTATGGCAGATCGCTTATTCGGAAATATATGTTTATCCATCCTATTGGCCTAGTTTTCGTGAGAAAGAGTTGCTTGAAACTATTCATGAGTTTCAGTTACGTGAACGGCGGTTTGGGAACATTGGCTAACAATTATTGAGTAATTCATAAAAATGATTAATAAATTGTTATTTTCTCTTTTCTTAGTAATGACTATATCCTTTTCACAAAGTCCACAGGAAATAAAATTGTTAAGCGTAGAAGTTAATGGAAACGTACTTGCAACTGATGATATGATTCGTTATACGGCAGGTTTAAGAGTAGGAAGAATAATAAAATCGGGCGATTTTTCCCGAAGTGTAAAGAGGCTCTGGAACTTGGGAATGTTTAAAAATGTGCAGATTATACTGAATGATGAAACTCCGGAGGGAATCTCGATCACTATTCTGGTTGAAGAAAACCCCATAGTGGGAGCAATCCGATATGAGGGGAATAAGAAAATCAAAGACAGTAAATTTGAGGAGGAAATCAAATTAATAATAGGCCAACGAATTAAACCACATTTAATAAAAGAAACTATTCAGAAAATCAAGGATTTATACTTAGAGGAAGGCTTTCTTTTGGCAAAAATAAATGGGGAGATTGTAGAAACCACAGTGGACAATCTAAAAAATAAGAAGGCAAAAGATATTACAAAGGATATAGTATTTTATATCACAGAAAATAAGAAGGTTAAAATAGGTAAAATTATTTTTGAAGGGAATCACGCTTTCTCCGATCGTCGCCTTCGAAAAGTATTAAAAGAAACAAAACAACAGAGATGGTATCTGTTTTGGAGATCTTATTTTGATAAAAATAAGTATAGTGAAGATAAGGAAAGTCTTGTTGCGTTTTATCGAAATAAAGGATACCGTGATCTTATTATTTCATCCGATTCAATCAGTTACAGAAAAAATAAACGTAGAATGAATCTCCATCTACAAATTTTTGAAGGTCCGCGTTATAAATATGGTCAATTTTCTTTAGAGGGAAATATCCTTTATTCTGATGATGAACTCAAACGTCGGCTGGGTTTATCTGTTGGTGATTATTTTAATGAAGAAGAGTTTAACAGTGCGGTGTACGAAAGAATGCAGGGACTGTATATGGATCGGGGATATATTTACAGCCAAATTGAGACTCAAATGACACCAGTCGGAGAAGATTCTCTGGATGTTCATTTTGTGATTATTGAAAATAAAAAAGTGTATGTACGCAATATTTTGATTTCTGGGAATACAAAAACACGAGAAAATGTGGTGCGAAGGGAATTAAAAATTTTTCCAGGTGATATTTTTAACAGAAACAAACTCATACGCAGTCAACGGGAAGTATGGATTCTTAATTATTTTTCAAATGTGATTCCCGATGTAATTCGAGTAGATGAAGACGAGGTTGACTTAGATGTCTCAGTTGAAGAAAAATCTGCTGATAGGGCACAAGCAAATATTGGTTTTACAGGTGAATATGGAATAACAGGAGGAGGAGGAGTGGAGTTTAATAATTTCAGAGGACTCGGACAGCGGCTTAACCTCAGTTTTAATACAGGCACCAATTATTCTGTATATCAAACCCCCTCAAAATATCGTTCTGTTAGCCTAAGCTTCACAGATCCAATGGTTATGGACACACCAAATCTTGTTGGGTTTTCTGTGTTTTATACCTTTCGGGGAGCTGCGACAAACTATTCATTCCCACTAGATTTTTCAATGTTTGGAGGGAGCCTTAGTTGGGGACGACGCTTTAGGTGGCCTGATGATTTTTTCAGGGGACATTGGGTGCTAAGAGGCGTACAAAAAGAGTATAGTGCGGAGAGCTCGACTTCTACAGATCTTGGTCCTTATGAAAATCTTTTGGGGAAAATATCTCAGGGATTTAACATAACACAAGTAATTACAAGAGATAGTCGTAATAGACCTGAGTTTACAACATCTGGATCTAGGTTTTCACTGGAAACTACAATATCTGGTGGTCCATTAGGGGGAAATGAAGACTTTCATAAACATGTGTTGAATTTGGAATGGTTTACCCCTACATTCTGGAAATTTGTTTTGATGAGTTCTATTAAATTGGGTGCTATTAAGCCATTGCAATCAAATAATGAAGAATTATCTATTGTCCCGTTTGATGAAAAATTTATTATGGGAGGCAATGGAATACCCTATGGAAACATGCTCCGCGGGTATCCCGACAATTCTATTGGTCCACTGACAACAAGCGGTCGTCCTATTGGAGGAAGTGCAATGATAAAGTTTACGTCAGAATTTCGCATTCCATTTTCTGAAAATCCTGTTGTATATGGCTTGGTATTTGGTGAGATGGGCAATGTGTGGGACACACTAGATATGACCGAACCATTTGGACTTACCAGAACAGGGCCGCTATCATTAAAACGTAGTGCAGGTGTTGGTTTTCGTTTCTTTATGCCAATGCTTGGTATGCTTGGATTTGATATGGGATATGGATTTGATGATATAATAGGGATAGGCAAGCCTCAAGGCTGGACCTATACAATAACCTTTGGTCAACCCTTTTAACTTTAAAGGAGGTAATGTGTTTAAAAAATTAAACCCATCGATAGTGTTAGCGTCTTTAATTCTTCTACCGGTTTTTGTTAAGGGAGAAATAAAAGTTGGTTTTGTTCAATCTGACCGTATTCGGATGGAATATGAGGATTTCAAAGAAGCTGAGTCTCAATTACAACTTGAATTTCAGAAGGTACAATTTGAGTATCAGGAAATGCTATCGCAGTTAGACAGTTTAAAAGAAACCTATGAAACTCAACGATTGATGAGCTCGCCGGAGTGGCGAAGGGAAAAAGAGCAAGAAATCTCAGAATCTGAAAGCAGGATTCAGACCTTCCAAGCAATAAAAGTTGGGCCTGAAGGTGAGTTATACAAACGCCAAACTCAAATGGAATATGAGTTGTTATCAAAGGTAAAAAAAGCAGTTGATGATGTTGCCATATCAAAGGGTTTTGATTTCATATTTGATGGATCTGTTTCTCTTCTTTATGGGAAAGCTACTTTTGATGTCACTGATGATGTTTTGCATGAATTAAGGAAATAGTCTAATAAAGTGACAGAAAAAAGACAGTGGACGTTGGTGAGTAAATTAATAACCTTTTTATTCATTAATAACATTGCCTGCCTTGGGTGAACTGGCTGATTTGGTTTCTGGAACGATTTCTGGAAATTCGAATATAAAGATTGATGGTGTTTCTGAGATTCAAAACGGAAAATCAGGAACCATCACTTTTTTTGATAATCCCAGATACAGGGAATATATTTCAGAAACAAAAGCATCTGCCATAGTGGTTTCAAACGAAGCCTTTTTAAATGGGAAAAACGGAATCGTTGTTAATAACCCTCAACTCGCTATCGCAAAGATTTTATCTTTTTTTCAGGAGAAACCGGATAATTTAACAGGTGTTCATCCTACTGCCATTATTCATAAATCAGCAGAGATAGGCGAGGAAGTTACCATAGGTGCCTTTGCAGTGATAGATTCGAAGGTAAAAATTGGAGATAGATGTATTTTAGGGCACCACGTTTCGATTGGAAGTAAATCACAAATTGGTGAAGATGGTCTACTATATCCTTATGTGAATATTTATCAGGATTGTGTCGTTGGTTGTAACGTGATTATACATAGCGGTACTGTAATTGGCAGTGATGGTTTTGGTTTTGTAACAGAAAAAGATTTTCATTATAAAATACCCCAGAATGGTCGTGTTATTATTGGTCAGGATGTAGAAATTGGAGCAAATTGTGCTATTGATAGGGGCACCATAGGGGAAACAAAAATAGAGGATAATACGAAAATGGACAATCTTGTTCATATTGCTCATAACGTAAAAATTGGTAAAGGGTGTCTTATTACTGCTGGCGTAGGAATTGCCGGAAGCGTCGAGGTTGGTGATTACTGTATTTTTGCTGGCCACTCTTCGGTTGCACCCCATTTAAAACTAGGTTCACGAACAGTTCTTGCCGCAAACGCAGGTGCGACGAAATCTCTTGCTGGAGGAAAGGTTTACGCAGGAATGCCTGCGAGGGAAATAAAAGAACAGAACAAGCGGGATGCAGTTTTAACAGAAATAAATATTTTAAAAAAACGTATGGAAAAATTAGGAGAAAAAGTACCAAATTGAAGTCATTATGAAAAGAAAGCAACAAACAATATCTCGTCCTGCTTCCTGTAAGGGAATTGGACTCCATACCGGGGTTGAGTCTACCATTACCTTTAAACCTGCACCAGAAGATTATGGAATACGTTTTATTCGGACTGATATTAAAAATTGTCCTGAGATCAAAGCAGATATTGATCATGTAGTGGATATCTCCCGTGGAACAACCATAGAGGAGAAAAAAGTGAAAATTAATACAGTTGAACATGCTCTTGCCGCAGTGAGTGGATTACGGATTGACAATGTGTTGATAGAATTAACCAGCAAAGAACCCCCAGTGATGGATGGGAGCGCAAAAGATTTTGTGGAAGCGCTCTTGACCGGTGGGATTGTCAATCAAGGGCATGATCGGAATATCTTGGAAATTCGGAGGGCTGTAAACTATACCGATCCCTACCGTGATATCGATATTCATGTTATTCCTTCCGATCGTTTCCGCGTGACCTTTATGGTAGAATATCCCCTTCCTTCATTGGGGACTCAGTATGAAGCTATTTATAATATGGCCGAAGATTTTGCTGTAGAGGTAGCTCCAGCACGTACCTTTTGTTTTCTTAGTGAAGTAGAAATGCTCAAAGAAAATGGATTGATTAAGGGAGGTTCCCTTGACAATGCGGTTGTTTTGATTGACAAACTTCTTGATCGCTCTGAGATTAATCGTTTACGAGATCTCTTTGGTATTGAAGAAAATATTATTACTGGAGCCAATGGGATTTTGAATGGAAGAATACTTCGTTTTCGAAATGAGCCCGTTCGACACAAAACGTTGGATTTGATTGGAGATTTAGCTCTATTAGGAATTCCGATTAAGGGACATGTTACTGCAGCAAGAGCTGGTCATGCGAGTAATGTAGAATTTGTTAAAACATTAAAACGGGAATATTTTCAAGAAATAAAAGACTTGAGTTATAATTAAATAATGGGAGAATTACGAAAGAAAACGCATTTTGAAATTCAAGATATTATCAAAATCTTACCCCACCGTTATCCTTTTATTTTAATTGATCGAATTGATGAAATAATTCCAGGGAAATCTTTGACAGCGATTAAAAATGTAACGGTAAATGAACCATTTTTTCAGGGTCATTTTCCATCCCAGCCTGTAATGCCAGGGGTTCTCACTCTGGAAAGCATGTCCCAGGCAGGAGCGTTTTTAGTACTTAGTTATGTAGAAGATCCACTGAAAAAAAATATGTTTTTTTCAGGCGCTGATAATGTTCGATTTCGAAAACTAATTGTTCCAGGGAATCAGCTATATATTCATATGAATCTGGTTAAACAGAAACTAAATATTTGTAAGTTTGATGGTAAATGTTACGTGGATAATAATTTAGTCGCAGAAGCTAAGTTGACTGCAAATATTGTAGACCGAGCTGGAAATTAAATATTTCAACGGAGATACACCCAACTGCCCTAGTTAGTAAAAAAGCTGAATTAGGGGAAAGAGTTTCTATAGGTCCTTATTCTATTGTTGAAAGTGATGTAAAGGTAGGAAGTGGGACATCAGTTGGAAATTTTACCACTATAAAGCCAGGAACTACAATTGGTGAAAATTGTCAGGTTTTTCATAATTGTACAATTGGTGAAATCCCTCAGGATCTTAAATATGCTGGCGAAAATACATTTGTACAGATTGGGGACAATGTAACAATTCGTGAATCCGTAACAATCAACAAGGGAACTGCCGCCCACGGAACTACAGAAATAGGAAGCAATGTACTCTTGATGGGTTATGTTCATGTCGCACATGATTGTATTATTGGGAATAATGTTATTTTTGCAAATCTTGTAACACTTGGTGGGCATGTTGAAGTGAATGAAGGGGCTTCGATAGGAGGTGGAGTTGTGATCCATCAGTTTTGTAAAGTTGGTTCTCATGTGTTTGTTGGGGGTGGATATAGAATTGTACAGGATGTTCCTCCTTTTATCCGCGCAGCAAAAGATCCATTAGAATACTCTGGTATTAATAGTATAGGTTTACAGAGGAGGGGATTTTCTCAGAAAGAAAGAAACACCATTAAAAAATTCTATCGGTATTACTTCCGCTCAGAGCTTACCCGAACGGCAGCTTTGGAAAAAGCGGAACATGAGTTTTCAAGTGACCCTAATATTAAAAAAATTCTTGAGTTCATTTATTCAAGTGAACGAGGGATTATTTAATATAACTGAGAAGATACTTGATTAATGAACCGGTTTATTTTTATTATTTTTTGTTTTAGTTTTTCTCACGCTCAGTGGATTTCTCTTAATCTTGATTCAGCCAACGAAACAAATCAAGTCAAAACATTTCTAACTGGTGTTTCGCTTGGTTTTGGTCATCATACCAGGGCAATTCAAGAACAACAACAACGGTTGGTTGCAGGAGTGTCATTTATTTATGCTAAGAACCTGAGTAAATCGGCGTTTAATGATAATCATCTTGGTGGAATACCAATTTTTTACGGGAGAATCCTAATATCAAATAACTTATTTTTTCAAGGGAAACTTAGCGGATTTACTTCAGGAGATCATATTAGCCAACAAATCGGCTGGGGGTTTATCTTAAATCTTTCGGATATTAATGATCACTCATCCTGGAAATTATCAACCAATTTTTCTCATGTTAAGAGCCCGGGGAATTTAAACCTTCGTGGTCTGGATGTCTTTCTTTCTAAAGAATGGAAAATCGGAAATATTTGGTGGTATTTAGGATTAGGAAAGAATTACTACAAAACCCGTATTTATTCAAATAAGGTTGGTATCCCTTCAGTGTTAGAGAGAGAAAATAACTATATTCAAATTGGGACTCAGCTTCGGTCAACATCTTATGTTTTTGTTCCACAACTTAAATATCATCCCGAAATTGTTCAGATATCCGTTGATGTTATAAGGGGATTTCATTAATGGCAAAGCGAATTTCGATATTGGGTTCAACAGGATCGATCGGGAGAAACACACTCAATGTAATTGATAGTCTGCATGGGGAAATAGAAGTGATATACATTACAGCAAGAAAGAATGCAGACGTACTTGTTCAGCAGGCATTGAAGTATAGACCTTCTGCCGTTGGGGTTATTGATAAAGAAGCAGCAAAAATTGTTGAAAACAGATTAGCTGGGGAAAAAATAAATATTCTAGCTGGTAGATCAGGATTGTTAGAGATAGCTGCAAGGGATGATGTTGATATAATGTTTAACGGCTTGGTAGGCTCTTCGGGAATGGAACCAACTTTATCAGCTTTGCACGCAGGAGTAGATGTTGCCCTTAGCAATAAAGAAAGCTTAGTGATGGCGGGTGATTTGATCAACAGGGAAAAGTTAAAAACAGGGACAACCTTATTTCCCGTGGACAGCGAACATTCAGCTATATGGCAGTGTTTGGTGGGTGAAAAATTAGATGATGTTCGTAGGATAATTCTAACGGGCAGTGGCGGACCATTTCGAAAAAGAGATTTGAACACACTCTCTGATGTAACTGTGGAAGAAGCTTTAAATCACCCAAACTGGGACATGGGGGATAAAATTACAATAGATTCCGCTACAATGATGAACAAGGGACTGGAAGTCATTGAAGCTCATTGGCTTTTTGGTTTAGAAGCAAACCAGATTGATATTATCGTTCATCCCCAGTCTATTATTCATTCTATGGTAGAGTTTAATGATAGCTCAGTAAAGGCCCAATTGGGAGTACCAGATATGAAAATTCCTATCCAATATGCCCTCACTTATCCGGATCATTATCCAGCTGATTGGGAATCCTTGGATCTGCCTGCTATCGGGGAATTAACCTTTGAGAAACCGAACCTGGAAAAGTTTCCTTGTATCCAGCTGGCATATAATGCTTTACGTGCAGGTGGTACAACCACGGCTGTTCTGAATGTTGCAAATGATAATGCAGTTTACAATTTCTTGGATGGTAAAATTAAATTTACCGATATTCATCAAATCATAGAAAAAGCCTGTGAAGACCATGAGTGGATCGAGTCTCCAAATTTGGAAGATTTGTTAAACTTGGAACTTTGGACGACAGAATTTGTAAAAAATGCCGTATAATAAATTTGACAGGAGGATTATTGTATGACCACAATTGGGGCATTTATAATAGTGTTGGGAGTTATTGTGATGGTACACGAGCTGGGTCATTTTTTTGCAGCCCGGTCCGTAGGTGTCCGTGTGGATCGTTTCTCTATTGGATTCCCACCGCGGCTTATAACAATTACGTCTGTGCCAGGCGGTTTTGAATTCAGATTGTTTTTTTATCGTAAGGATCAAGAAAGTAAGATTGCTTGGGGTCCGGTAAAGAGTTGGCGGATAAACAAATCTGGGCGAGAGGGTAGCGGAACAGAATATTGTTTGGCTATCATTCCATTAGGTGGTTATGTAAAGATGGCTGGTATGATCGATGAAAGTTTGGATGGAACGATAGAATATAAACCAGATGAACTCATGAGCAAGCCTGTATGGGCCCAGATCTGGGTAATGAGTGCTGGGGTTATTATGAATATTCTTCTTGCATTTATTATTTTTACCGGTGTGGCCTGGAACCACGGCACACCGTCATTCAACAATGAACCTGTAATCCATACTTTAGTTGATGATATGCCAGCAAAAGACGAAGGATTATTACCAGGCGACAGAATAGTATCCATTAACAAAGTTCCCATCTCTACATGGAATGAATTATCCCAAACTATTCATGCAATACCAAACACACCCATTACGCTTACTTTTCAAAGGGGTAATATTGAATATCAAAAGTCATTGACTACGAATTTCCAGATTCAGCATGTTGATGGCAGGTTGGATACGCTTGGTGCAATTGGTATTAAGCCGAAAATTATCTTTCAACCAATAGGATTTTTTGAAGCAACGCAAATGGGTGTTGTTTCAACCATAAGAGGTTTTGGCTTAATTGTTTTATCGATCAAGATGCTTGTATCCGGCGAGGCATCTGTTAGTGATTTAGGTGGACCAATTTTGATTGCTCAATTAGCAGGAGAATGGGCCCGCGCGGGCTGGATATCATTGTTGACATTTATGGCCCTCATAAGCTGTAACCTTGCCTTTATTAATTTCCTGCCTATTCCGGGATTGGATGGAGGTCACGTTTTTATCCTTCTTGCAGAATCATTGTTAGGCCGCAAGTTTACTATTAAGACCCGAATGGTCATCCAACAGATTGGTATGGCCTTATTACTATTACTAATGGTTACCGTCATGATTAATGATATCGTCCGGCTTTTTACAAATTAAAGGTCTTTAATTTCATAATCATGGTTCCATATTTTATTTTTAATATAATTTGAACTGGTATTTTATGTATATCATTACTGAACCATATTGTCATATCCCCCTCATTTTTCAGCAGTGTTTTCCCTTCTCTGAAGGGCCTGACTACCATACAATCAAATGTCCCAGCTGGAACTGAAACCTGTTCTTTCGATGTTATAATCATCTGAAATTCTGTCAAGGATTTATTATCAAATACAGTTAAATCTATTGTTTCTTCGGGGATTAATACAAGCGTCCGGAAATAATAAAACAGTGAATAGGGATCGTATAACCTACTTTGTATTGGAATTGTATCTTTATTCACAATTGCTATTGAGTGATCATACATAATTTGAGTGTGAGAAGTGAATCTGTATTTCCCCTCCCGAATATTTTTGGTCTGTTGATGAGTAAAAAATTCTTTTTCGTCTAACCACGAATCAATATTGTCTCTAATTTTATAAATCTTATCTGCTATTGGGCCAGTCTGAGCTTCATATCTCACATGATATGTAGGGAGGCTATTTATAGTATCAATTGACACAACTGTTAAAAACGCTTTCCCAGCAGGGATAAAATTAAATTTAGCTGAGTATTCTAATCTCTCGCCAACGCTGAACGGTAATTTTTCAGCCAGAGCATAGTGATAAAAAACCCCTACTATTATAATGAGGGAATAAATTTTATTTAATAGCTTCATTTTCTGATTATTTCAAAATGTGTTTCTTCCAGTTTTATTACTTTTGAGCCTTTCGATGGTGGAAGATCACCCGCATCGATCAGTAAATCAAAAGAAGATCCAAATAATTCCATAATATCATCAACTTTGTTTAATGGTGGCATACCACTATGGTTTACACTTGTCGTTGTGATCGGTTTTCCGAGTTGGCTTACCAAATCGATTCCAAAGTTATGATTTGGGATTCGAAGCCCTATTGTATTGTCTTGTCCGGAGATTGTTGGATGAACAAAACCTGTTTTTAATGGAACAATGACTGTGTTGGAACTCTGCAATTGTTCAGCAACCATTTTTTTTTGTTTGGGAGATAATTTTGAAATAGCAAATGC
>CEWR01020143.1_pt1 | contig 18408 bp, 14 predicted proteins | sample 356321 | NCBI WGS metagenome assembly CEWR01 (sample SAMEA2621551, study PRJEB7988) | marine metagenome | biome: marine biome (ENVO:00000447); feature: mesopelagic zone (ENVO:00000213); material: "saline water (ENVO:00002010), including plankton (ENVO:xxxxxxxx)" | depth 790 m
AACACGCTTCCCACTGAACAGTCAGTGCCGGAATGGGAACAGGTATGAAGAAATTTCTGATCGTGCTAGGCGTCGTCATCGGTGTCTTACTTATTTTGGGATATGTCTTTCGAGGCGTTCTGCAATTCGCCGTCATGGCATACATGATGCGACCGGATGCTGGATTTGCTGAAACAACGCCCCCTGCAGCCCCCGACTACACGATCGAGTCGAATTGGGCCGCGCTGCCCAGCAGGGAGGACGCGGCCGATCGAACGCCCATCGCGAACACCGAGACATTGCAATCGGCCGCTGACGTTGATGTCTTTTTCATCCATCCAACCACGCTTCTCGGCGGCGACGGTTGGAATCAGGCTTTGGATGACGAAGAGATCAATGGGCGAACGGACTACAGCACCATCATGGGTCAAGCGAGCGCGTTTAACGCGTGCTGCCGAGTCTATGCACCGCGATACCGACAAGCGACACTCCTTTCCTTTTTCAGTCCACAGGGCGACGGAGGAGATGCGCTTGAGTTGGCGTATCGCGATGTCGTGCAAGCATTTCGTTTCTACATGGATAACTACAATAACGAACGCCCCTTCATCTTGGCAGGTCATAGCCAAGGTGGATTCCATCTCGACAAGTTGTTGGGCGACGAAATCGCAGGGACGCCACTCGAGGCGAAGCTGGTCGCTGCCTATCCAATCGGCTACTACATCGATGACAGTAACGGCATCCCCGTTTGCCAGTCAGCCGAGCAAACGGGATGCCAGGCGACCTGGAACACGCTCTCGCTGGACGCGAGCTCTGGAGGGTCTCCTGACTCGATTTGCGTCAACCCGCTCAATTGGTCGGCCAACGGCCTGCACGCAGGCTTCGACAAGAACCTTGGATCCGTGTCGTTTGAAAGAAACCAAGGGAAAGAAGATAACTACCCGGACATTGAAACTGGTGTCGTTGACGCCCAGTGCCGCGACGGGGCGCTCCGAATATCAGCAATTCGATCGGAGAACTACGGTCGCTCGTTCATAACCGAGGGCAATTACCATCTCTACGACTACAGTTTTTTCTACATGAACATTCGAGAAAATGCGGTCGTACGAAGCAAAGCGTACCTAGCAGGGAAGTAAACGAAGCCCGAGTCTTCTAGAGAAGATTTGTCGTGCGAAGAACCCTCAAGACGAGATCATTCAATTCCACGTGCGGTAACGAGATACGTCACAAAACTACCCAACCAGTGAGTACCCTCGTAGTGTTGCCCCGTGATGGATGCCAACGCGGTTTCGCGGTGACTTAAACTGGCGGCACAAATGCTCGGTAATCGCTGATCATCGGGGGATAGTCCAGTGGCAATTCCATCCAGCATCCATGCACGGCTTAAATTGAGGCCGTCCAGGTGTGCCAACTTGGGGTCAGCTGGGTCGCTGACCTGAACCGGTGCCAACCAGTTATCTTCACCCGTCGTCGGCAGGAACGGCATGAAACGTTCCAACCAATCTCCGAAGTCAGACGGGTCCATACACCGGCGCATAAGATCCGCTTCAGCTAAACATGGCGACAGGAAATCGTGACCACTCGGTTCCCAAGCTAAGGGCGCCTCACAATCCGATCGAAAATAGTCATGTGCTCGTTCGATCAGTAGCGTCTCAAACGACGCTTCATCTGCGGTCCGTGACCAATCGAGGGCAAGGCCCATCGCAAAAGCTGTTTGCGAATGTTCTCCTGACCGGATCGGGTAGGTCAGTTTCCCCAGCCATCCCGCCAATCGATCCGCTGCCAACTTCTCGAGCGGTTCGATTCCTATTTTCCAGTTCCTGGCACGCTCCGCGGACCATGGCCTTAATTCCGATCCAAGTTGCAGGAGCCAGGCAAGGCCGTACGGTCGTTCGAACGTCTGTCGATGATCGGCATTGAGGTAGTCGAATTCCGCCTCGAAGCCGTCCGCGACAAAACTTGACGCAAGTGAATCCAAGGCACGATCAGCGTAAGGAGCTTCCGGAAAGAGACGGACAAGACGCACTAACATCCAGTGACTGTGCACGGACGAGTGCCAGTCATAGCATCCATAAAAAATCGGTGTGTGTTGGCGAGGTTCGGCAAGATCTTTGGCATTTCGTAAGCTATGCGAGACATGATTCGGGTATTCACGGTGGATCGATTCCAGCACCCAATCGGCGTAGACAGCCATGAGGTCGATTAACTCCCCCCGGGTTGGTTTCAACATGGTTTAACCGCATCCGTAACCAACGAAGAGATGAATGACCTCAAGGGGAGGAAATCGCAACGAAAACAGTCGGTCTTTAGCAACTTTCCTTCCAATTCATTGAAGTAAAAACGATAACCTACTTTACAGCGGCGGCTCGGTCGCATTTACTTGCGTGTACGGGGACAGCTGTACAAAGAAAGCAAATGGCAAAACAACCAAGTTACATCGGTACTCTAACGGCAATAGCCAATGCCGAACGAGGAGGGTACGAACTCTTTAAGGCCTGGGCATCCAGTACGCGGGACACTCGCCTAAGGACCGCGTTAAACACCGTCGCCGTCAGAGAAGCCGAACACTCATGGGCGTTCGAAAAAAGACTCAGCGAACTCGGCTACCCGCTGGAGTCAGCGAAAAGTAAAGACGCCAACGAGATCGTTAAACTCGCGGGTTCAAGAAGTGCCGACACCAAGAAATTTAATGCTTTAGGTATCGGTGTTAAACGGACTGCGAACTCGGATGATCAAGGAGATCGGCTCCTCAGTTTACTTTCCGATACCACAATCGACTCGCAAACGGGCGAATTACTCGGTCGGTTCATCTGCGAAGAACGTGATAGTGGTCGACTTCTGATTGAGGCGTACAAATCCTTGCAACGGCGCATCGGCTACAAGAAAAAACAAGAAAAATAGCTGCGGCATAGTCGCGGGGCATGCCGACGCCCGTATTTCATACTGACACGTCGTTGACGAGTTTTTCGAAATGATTCACCCGTGGTTTCAGCATTGCGACCGTTTCGCGCCAAAAATCAGGTCGCGTGAGGTCAACGTCCAAATGTTTAGCCGCCAAATCCTCCGCCGTCATCCGTCCCGTATCAAGGAGCAAGCCTTCGTATCGCGGGAAAAAATCGTCGCCGAAACTTAGCCGTTTGGCGTACACCCCGAGACTAAAGAGATACCCAAAAAGATACGGGAAATTGTAAAAACTCAAGCCTGAAATGAAGAAATGGAGTTTATTCGCCCAGAAGAGCGGGTCCGGTTCAGAAAGACTCTCGCCGTACCATTTTTCCCACGCTTGACTCATCAATTCTTTAAGTTCATCCGGTAGTAACGGACGTTCCTGACGGGCCTCATAAAAATTCTTTTCGAATTCAAAGCGTGTCGGAATATTCAAAATAAACGAAACTAGCGCCCCCATTTCCTCCCAAGCGATCGCTAATTCTTGCGACGGCGTCGCAGCACGCTCGAGCAAAGCATCACGAACAATGGTTTCGCCAAACGTACTCGCGGTTTCGGCGAGTGACATTCCATAACTTCGCTGACTATCGGGTAGATCCCTCATCGTCCACGAATGAAAAGCATGCCCCAGTTCGTGGGCCAACGTGATCACGTCGCTCGCACCCCCGGTGTACGTCATGTATACGCGAGGCGTTCGTGATTTGGGGAAACCTGTGCAATAAGCGCCAGGACGTTTGCGCGGACCAACGGTACCTTCAATCCACTTTCGCTTCGCCATCATTTCAACAAATTCACCCATCGTTGGATCGACGCTGCTATAGGCATTAGCGATGAGCTCCAACGCTTCGGTATAGGGAATCGACCGATCTTCACCCCCGGTGGAAGGTGCCGGTGAGCGCTGGTCCCATGGACCGTATCGGTCCTTACCGTATGCTTTTGCTTGTAAAAGGGCTGCGCGCCGGGCCAGCGGAATTGATTCCTCCGCTACCGAGAGAACGGCCTCGAGAGTCGCGTGAGAAATTCTATTCATGTGAGCTGGAGAATCTAGGAAATGGACCGGCCTTTTACTCGAGCGACGCCGGCCCAATTCCAGTCGCCATCCTGCAATCGCATTGATCGCAGCGGCGCAAGATTCGACCTGCGCGCTCCATGACTCGTTGATCGAACGCCACGCGTTCTCACGTGTTCTATCGTCGGGATCTTGTAGTAATCCACTCGTTTCAGCCAAACCCATCAATTGCGATTCGTTGCCGACTAAAACATCGCATGTCAACGTCCCCGCAAGCTGGTCATATAAACGACCCCAGGCATGGATCCCGTCCTGGGCCAATCCCGAAACAAGGTTTTCCTCACCGAGACTTAGGTTGAAATCACGACGCTTTCTCGCGTGCTCAACGACGAAGCGCGCTGATCTCGTCAGTTCGTGATTAAGATAGTCCTCTATGATCTTGACCGACACGAGATCGAGAAATTGTGACAGCGGTTGAGAAAGCTCCGTATACCGTTTTTGGTACGACTGCAGTCGGCCGGACAACACTTGCGCCGCTTCGTCATGGCTATCCACACTCATACGACAATCCGCATAGGAATCAGGATTTCCAATGAGCGATCGAACATCTTCACTGATGCGATGGATTTCACGGGCCGCCTCGATACCGGCCGTCGCTTCCTGAACACCCAATCCATCCGCCTCTTCAATGAGAGGGAGCAGCACTAAATTGTACTGGGTCATTTGATCCATCAACTCTCTCGCCGAATTAAGATCGGCATCGATAGCGGGACAATCGGCGCTCTCGTATTCGCTCGATAGATCCCAAGGAACACCCTGGACGTTGTTATTCATATCCGACATGCCTACCTCATTTTGCTTCGGCTAGGGGGAAGGGTGAATCGGGTCAACCCAATGCAATCCCTTAGGGTCTTCAAGCACGGGCATATCCAGATTGATGACAACGGCGTCTTGATCGCTCCGTACAAGGACACAATACAAAGGCTCTTTCTTGTCAGCATTAATCTCTTGATGCGGGACGAACGGCGGGACATAAATGAAATCACCCGGGCCCGCCTCCGCAACATTCTCTAGTCTTTCGCCCCAGCGCATCCGCGCTCGACCTTTAATGACATAAATAATGCTCTCCAATTCACCATGATGGTGGGCACCGGTTTTTGCATCTGGATGTATCTCCACCGTACCCGCCCAGAGTTTTCTGGCACCCGCCGTTGCAAAATTGATGGCGGCGGCTCGCGTCATACCATCGGTCTGCGGTGTATTTCGGTCTAAATGTTGGCCACTAATGACTTTAACGCCATTGTTACGCCAATCCTTGGACGGTTCACTCATGATTTCGCTTTCTCGAATTGTCCCCATCGATAACACGTCAACATACGACAGGTAGTACTCGTATCGTTTCGATCACCATAAAGGCCTAGGAAAGAAACCGTCAAGGATCAAAACGTCAGTACATACAAAAGAACATTGCTGGTTTATTTACGTATTCTTGTCTTTAAACTCGACACCTCGATTTCGAATCTGGTTAGAAAAACGGCCGAAGGAGCACTCCATGGCATGGCGCAGCAACGCGATTATAAAAAACGGGATCACTGAACGGGAGTTCGATCTCTCCGTCAATGGCCAAAACGTTCCGGGCGTGTATTGGCAGCCAGAGAGCAGCGCGGCCAATCGAATCGCGTTACTCGGACACGGCGGTTCGACACACAAAAAGGTCGAGTACATTCAGCTAGTTGCGACCATGCTCACCCAACGCGGCATCGCTGCAATGGCCATCGACGGACCCGGACACGGTGAACGAGCATCCGGGGATGGGGTTCAGAATTCTGAAGGATTCGTCGATATTTGGAATGACGGCGGCGGCACCGACGGCATCGTGGCCGACTGGCGGGCTGCCTTGAATTTCATTGAATCCGAAGAGGGCGCGCGGCCTACGTGCTGGTGGGGACTATCGATGGGCACCATGATGGGATTGCCTGTAACCGCGACCGATTCACGCATTCGAGTTGCGTTGCTCGGCCTCATGGGAACATCGGGTCCCAACGGCGACGACCTCAAACGACTTGCGCCCGAGGTTTCGTGCCCCGTACGATTCCTAGTCCAATGGGACGACGATATCGTCCCACGTGATACTTGCCTTGAACTCTTCGATGCCTTGGGTAGTAAAAAAAAGACACTGCATGCGAATCCAGGAATCCATACCGCCGTGCCGCAAACGGAAATCGCAAGTTCGGTCGAATACCTCGATAGGTACCTCAAATAACCTAATTGCGAGATAAACATGTTCGATAGATGCGTCGATTCGTAGAATCCGAAAACGACCTTGGGGTACTCACGGCTTGTGACGCACGTGAAGTACGCCTAGGATTTCTTATATACAAGAAACGGGAGACCACGATGAGCGATTACGAAACGATCCTATATGAAGTGGAGGGGACACGAGCCACGGTCACCATGAATCGACCGGACAACCTCAACGGCATTACTAATGCCATGATGCGCGAACTCTACGATTGTCTGAATGTCGTCGCTCAGGACGACAGTGTGCGGGTCGTTCTTTTTACGGGTACTGGTCGAGGGTTTTGCCCGGGCGTCGATCTTAAAGCGTCCACCAGTGGGGAAGTACAGGCGCCTTTCAGCAAGGCTTGCTTTCATATCACCTCGTTGCTTCACGAAATGCCAAAAGTAACAGTGGCCGGTATCAACGGTATGTGCGCCGGTGCTGGGTTCGGCTGGGCCTGCGCATGTGATCTACGTTATGCGACCGCGAGCGCCACCTTCAATTCGGCCTTTCTGGGCGTCGCCATCTCAGGCGATATGGCGGGCCCATGGCTACTACCTCGCATCCTAGGCGCGAGCAAAGCGAGGGAACTCTTCTTCATGCCGGACAAATTCAAGGCCGACGAGGCTGAAAGAATCGGATTGGTCTCGAAGATGTTTTCAGATGAAACCTTTCGCGACGAGGTAGATGCCATCGTCGATCGCCTATCCAAGGCGGCCCCACTCGCCATTGGTGAGATGAAAAGGAATTTCGTCAACGCCGAGAATATGCCCTTGCGGGATTACATCGAACTGGAAACCGAGCGACACAGCCGAACGGGGGCAAGCGCCGATTCACGCGAGGCGTTTCACGCCTTTGTGGAAAAAAGAGAACCCCAATTCCAGGGTCGTTGAGTCGACTGAGCGCACAAGGAGGAGTTACTACTGGTGGCAGACGTCAAGTTCGATGATATCGAGACCAAGTTCAGGCAGATCTCCGATCGAATTGTCTGGTGTACATTCGCGACCGTCGACCGGTCCGGGAAACCTCGGTCGCGTATTTTGCATCCGATCTGGGAGGGCCATACTGGATGGATCGCAACGGGTCGACACAGCCACAAGGAAAAACACCTGGCCTCAAATCCATTCGTCAGCCTGACGTATTGGGACCCGGCACACGAGCAGGCCATGATCGATTGCGAGGCCACATGGGAAGACGACGTCGACGAAAAGAAGCGAGTGTGGACGTTATTTCGCGAGACACCACCACCCCTGGGATACGAACTCGGGATGCTCTGGAAGGACATCGAGGATCCAACTTTTGGGCTGCTTCGATTGCGTCCTTGGCGCATCTCGGTCGGTTCCCTGAGCGATGTGATGGCGGGCAAACCCGACGTCGTGTGTCATCTCTGATCGCTCTTTCGCCTCTAGTCCTATGACGCACCCTTTTCTCGACCACCCCGGATGTCTCGCGTTTGCCCATCGCGGCGATCATGAAGCCGGGCCTGAAAATACAATGCTTGCCTTCGAGGGAGCTGTGCAACAAGGGTTTCGATACCTAGAAACCGACGTTCACTGCACGCTGGACGGAGTCTTGCTCGCCTTTCATGACGATCAACTGGATCGGGTCACCGACGGCAGCGGTCTAATAGCAGCGCTTAGTTATAACGCGGTTCGACCCGTGCGGGTTGGTGGTTCCGAGCCCATTCCACGCCTCGACGAACTCCTCACGAGTTTTCCCGACACGCGCTTTAATATTGACCCAAAGTCTGACGCGTCGGTCATCCCATTGATTCGATTAATCGAGGATATCGGTGCGCAGGATCGGGTCTGTATCGGTTCCTTTAGCGATCAGAGAATTCGTCGCGTTCGTCAAGCCGTTGCGGGGATCTGCACGTCGATGGGGCCGATCGAAACCCTACGTGCTCGAATCACCAGTTTTGGTATCCCAACCGGAAGATTCGACGCATTAGCAGCGCAAGTACCCATTCGTTGGAATGGTATAAAAATCATCGACCAACGCTTCGTCGATGCGATGCATCGCCGCGGATTGCAACTCCATGTCTGGACGGTTAACGACCCAACTCAAATGGAAGAGCTTCTTGATTTAGGAGTCGACGGCATCATGACGGATCAACCGGCAATGCTTAAACAGATATTGATTAACCGGAATCAGTGGGCAGATTAATTACCTCTTCGATGCCTCGCGGAGAATTCATATGTCTCAACCGCCGTTAAGCCTTTGTGGGAACGATAAGACGCCGGCGATATAGGCTCCCAAGAATGGCAGACAGAGGACGTAAACACGAAGACCCAGCCATTGAGTCCCGACCACGCCATCCAACGCCAGCAATGCAAGACCAGTGCATGCAACCAAAGCACCCAATACCAATTGCCAACTCGTTACGTCACCCGCAGTATTTCCCGCACCGCGTTCCAGCCGACTAAATACGGGTGCCATCAGCGCGAGTGTCGCGAGATATACAAGTAACCAGATCGGCCGTAATGACCACCATAGGCTCGTACCGGGATCAACTTCGAGACCAATATTTCCGATTTCCAGAGCAAGACCGACCACCAAGGTCGAAGCGGTGAGATGCCATAAGTAGATCGTCATGATCATCCCATTGACGAGCAATGTTAATGTCCAGGGACCGAGCCGAGAGAGCCAACGTTGTGCTGGCCGTTCCAGGGCCAAGAGGATCCCCATCTGGGTAATACCGAGAGCGAGCATCGCAAACTTCGGAGGTAGCGTATTGCTGATTTCTTCGCCGGGCACGCTGACCATGCCTATCGGATAAGGGCCCCAGTACACCATAGCAAACAGTAGTGCCATTCCACCGACAGCCCAAGTCACCGCATTTCGTAAACCGGTTAAGTGCCCATCCCTCCACGCATACCCCAACTGATGCACGGCAAGCCAAACAAACGCATAGTTAAGCCATCCTAGATCTCTAAGGCCGAATGCAAAAAATAAGGCATCGTCGACAATGGCAAGTAGGGCCAAGACCCAAAATGAAGCCATCCCATATCGACGCCATGCGCCCCAAGTCCAAGGAACGAGTAGGGCAACCACGATGTATACCGACAGAAACCAAATCGGTACGAGTGCAACTCGAGATGCGATCGAAAGAATTTCTGCCCGAATGCCTAACAGGTTGCCAACGCCACCTATCAAGATCCAAGCCAATACAAGAAGTAGGACCGGTTTGATTAAACGACCAAGCCGGCTAGCTAGCCACTCGCTGTAACCACGGCCATCTCTGGTCGCGGCGTTCCAGGAGACACCGTTTGCGTATCCGCCCACGAGAAAGAATATCGGCATCACCTGGAATCCCCACGTGAGCCAGCGAGTCCAGGGTTCCAACTCAAGCATATTGGCGATCGCTAAATTGCCATCGATCACATGGGGCGCAGCCATCAACCAGTGACCCGATATGACAGCGAGAATAGAAAGTGCCCTCAGAAAATCCACGTATCGGTTCCGTGAATCCGGCGTTTGGCCAGCCATGGTTCGCGCCTGGGTCCAAAGTCCGAACCTAAATGGGGCACCAGTACTCATATATTATCCTGTAATATCAATATCTTATGATTATTACCTAAATCATAATAACGATGTAATGGGCAGCAATCCGTAAAACCAAACTTCCATGTTTTTTTTCGCCAAGATGCCATATGGTCTGGATTAAAGTCTTGGCTAATGGCCCAACTGTTTTCCGACAACATATCGGTCTCTATTTGCCGCGCGAGAGCTTGCGCCAATATGGGATTATCGATCAATACGCCTACCTCGGTATTCAACTCGGCAGACCGCGGATCTAAATTAAAACTACCAATGAACAAGCGCGAGTCATCAACGACCATGCTTTTAGCGTGTAACGAAATGGCAGCATCAGTATTGGTTGGTGTCTTCGCGATAATCTCATGACGGACCGCTGCATCATGACGAAATTCATACAACTCGATACCGGCTCGAATGATCAACGCTCGCTGTCGTTGATAACCGCTAAATGCCGCTGGATTGTCCGTCGACAACATCGAATTGGTGACGATTTTCACGCGCACACCCTCGGTAACTTTCTGTGCCAATAAGGAAAGACCGCCCTCGGGAAATACCAAGTAGGGCGTTTGAATCAGTATTGATTTCTGGGCGCCTCTGACTTCCGTAATTAGACGTCCATAGGCTTTCTGATCTAGCAATGCCGCGGTTTTACCAGGTGTATCGTCGACGAACTCTACATCGGTCCATACCATATCGGCGACGACATCTCCGATACGGGCAGAAATGTCCTTAATCCTTTGCCGTACCTTGGGATCAAAATTTGCTGGATCATTGGCGTAGGAGAGAAGCTCAATACGCAAGCCTTCACCGCTGTCGCCACTTGTTGGCTCAAGTAGGTGTTCGACGGGCAGCGCTAACGAACTACCCCAAAACTCATCAAAATGCTCCTTAACTTTCGCCGTTACCATGCCCGCCAACAGTACATCCCGATCACGGAAGTTATAGACCGAGTCGTAGTCAAAATACTCATCGGCCATATTCCGGCCGCCGGTGATGGAAATGAGATCATCAAAAATAGCGACCTTGTCATGCATCCTTTGATTGAAAGACGTGAAATCAGAGAGGAGGTAGTACATACGTTCAAGAATCGAAACACCCGCGTGGTGTTTTGGGTTGTATATCCGAAGTTCGACGTTAGGGTGGTTATTTAGGCTTGTTAACACCCGATTTTCCGCCTCAAGCAGGAAATCATCCACCAATACGCGGACACGCACGCCGCGCTCCGCTGCAGCGAGAAGTGCCTCCGCCGCCAAGATCCCGATATTGTCCGTCCCCCATATGAAATACTGCACATCGATGGATCGCTGCGCAGTTTGGGTGAGCCAGGCGCGGGCGAGGAGGGCATCTTCTCCGGACTCGAGAATATAGACCCCCGTCTTTTGATAACTTTTCGCGATGCAATCGGGGCAATATGTGTTTAACCACGCGGCTAATGGAGAGACAGCCTGAGCCGATGCGCTGAAGCTAAATAAAAGTAGGAGCGCTGTAGGCATCAAATGCGAGATCTTCACAGGAATTCAGAGGTTCTGGTTCATGTGGATTTCCCCAAAAGTATCTGCGAGAGCCTTACGTCAAAGTCTTAGCATCCAATCGACAAACACTTGCCAAACAACCCATTATTCGAGCGGTCAACACGCACGATGTACCCGTTTACGAGTCAAGGACACTAAATAACGAATGGACACGTTCGACTACATCATCATTGGCGCAGGATCTGCCGGCTGTGTGCTCGCTCGGCGCCTCAGCGAAGAGGGAAACGACACTGTCTTGCTACTCGAAGCCGGCGGTGTTGATCGCCACCTCTCTCTCCAGATGCCCGCCGCCTTTTCTTTCCCGATGAATGATCCACGTTTTAACTGGTTCTATCGAAGCGAACCGGAGGGTTGTTTGGACCAACGTCGGATAAGTTGTCCACGGGGTCTCGTACTAGGGGGATCGTCCTCCATTAATGGCATGGTTCACGTACGCGGCCACCCATCAAATTTTGAACACTGGAAAGAAGAGGGCGCAGCGGGTTGGGGTTACAGCGATGTTCTTCCGTATTTCAAAAAGTCGGAAGACGTACTTTGGCGTGACACTCCCAACGAATATCGGGGCAAGGACGGTCCGTTGAAGATTTCACGTGGAACCAAACAAAACGTTTTATATGACGACTTCTTATTGGCGGCAGAACAAGCTGGGTACTCTTTGAGCCAGGATCTCAACGGTTTCCAACAAGAGGGTTTCGGCGACCTAGAAATGACCGTCGCAAACGGCCGAAGGTGCAGCGCGTCTCGCGCTTACCTCCCTGAGACCAACCGTGAGGGCAACCTGACGATACGGCTACGTACCCTGGTTGAGAAGCTCGAATGCAATACGGAGCGCGTTAGTGCCGTGCATTATCACGACGGAAGTCAAAGACTTTTGGCGTACGCCAACAAGGAAGTGATTCTCGCTGCCGGGGCCATTGGATCACCCCAACTCTTGATGCTCTCCGGGATCGGCTCTGAACATTCATTAAAATCTCATTCCATCTCACCCGTGAAGATACTGCCCGCCGTCGGTCAAAATTTGATGGATCACTTAGAGATCTATTTGCAGCGGTCCTGCCCTCGACAATATTCGTTAAACACACGCCTGAATCCGTTGGGGCGCGCAGCCATCGGAGCGCAATGGCTTCTTAAAAAGACGGGCCTCGGGGCAACGAATCATTTCGAAGTCGGTGGATTTATCCGTAGTCGCGAAGGTATTGACTCGCCTGACATTCAGTTTCATTTTTTACCCGCCGCCATCTCGTACGACGGCGCCGTTAAACGCCAGACACCTGGCTTTCAAGTCCACGTTGGCCCGATGCAAAGCCCCAGTCGAGGGAACGTCACTTTGCGATCCAGAAATCCGCGCGATAAACCAACCATTCGTTTCAACTACATGAATCACTCGAGCGACTGGGAGGTTTTTCGCCGCGCAGTGAGATTCGCACGAGAGATATTCAACCAACCAAGTTTGGAACGATATCCCGGGAAAGAATTATCTCCAGGAGCTGAACACGATAGCGATGCAGCTATTGATGCCTTCCTCCGCGCGAATGTGGAAAGCGCCTACCATCCCTGTGGAACGTGCCGTATGGGTACCGGCGAAGAATCAGTCGTCGATCAGGATTGTCGCGTGCACGGAATGGAAAATTTACGCGTCGTCGATGCTTCCGTGTTCCCTCAAATTACCAACGGCAACCTGAACGCACCCACTATCATGCTGGCTGAAAAAATCGCCGATCACATTAAGGGAATACCCTTGAGGCAAGAAACGCAGCCCTATTTCATGGACCCCCAAAGGCTCTCTCGACAACGTCCCGAGGAACCGCTACGTCCTCTTGGATTGGCATAGCGCATCAATTATTCGTCACAAGAACGGTGCGCATGGACTACAAATACTTGTCGAGGAATCGCTCCATTAATTCTAAATGTCTGACGCGATTCTCTGGCTTATAGAATCCGTGGCCTTCGTTAGCGATCACAACGTATTCGTGCGGATGCCCACGTCTCTTCAGTTCAGCCGCGAGCTTATTGGCATGCACAACGGGTGCGCGGTCGTCTTCTTCTCCCTGAATCAATAACACTGGCGCCTTGAGTTCAGCAACACGTTGAATTGGAGAAAACTCCGCAAACTCGTTTTTATCTTTTCCCAACGCTTTCTCAAGGTAACGACGCCCACTGAAACGACCTCGGATATCGCCGGCCGAATACATTAAATTAAAGTCGTAAACGCCCACGACACCGATGGCGGCCTTGTACAAATCGGGCTCGATGATGGACGCTTGCAACGCCGAATAGCCACCAAAACTGGCTCCCATGATGGCAACACGCTCGGGGTCGATGGGAAAGTTCTTAATGACATATCGAGTCGCGTCAATGACGTCATGTTGAATTTTTCTACCCCATTCACGAAACCCGGCTGCCTCAAAGTCCGCGCCGAATCCACCTGATCCTCGAAAATTAACTTGCAGAACCGCGTACCCTCGGCTCGCCAAAAATTGCGATTGTTTATCGTATCCCCACGCGTCAAAAGGACCGTGCGGCCCGCCGTGTGGATTGACCACAAGAGGCAATGCCTCACCCGTTTGTCCAGGGGGAATGGTGAGTAAACCGGTAATGTGGAGGCCGTCACGCGCTTTGAATTCGATCGGCGCTACGCTGCCCGAGAGATCCTGATTGATCCAAGGCCTCATGCCACTGAACGGAATTAAACCACCGGCTTTCTTATCAAAGAGATAGTAAAAACCTGGATTACGGTCGCTTGATACATGAATCACTTGCAACGATCCGTTACTGGTCGCATTCACAATTTCAACTCTGGAATCGGGAAAGGTTGCGCGGAGTGATTGTGTTACCTCAGCACGTTCATGATTTGGATCGAGATAGTGCAATTCCGGTTTGCCGATACCGGATACAAATGCATACGCGTTGCCATCTTTATCAATCTTGATATCAAGCACGTCGGCAACTGGATCACGATAAATCATCTCAACACGCTTTAGGTCCAATGAAGCTTTAACCACCGCCTTGGTCCCGCCGTTGCGATTGTCGAGGGCCAGGATCGCCTTCCCGTCATCCGTGAACGCGACCGGTTCCAACATCCCGCCCGGGTACGGCATCTTCAGTAGCTCGACCCATTCGAGGGAATCCGGAGCCTTGTACGCCAAGAACTGCTCATAATATTCGGTCATGCCCCAGGCATAGCGCACTTGATCTTCATCGTCGAGCAAGACCTCTCCCGCCCCCGATGGCAGTTGGGCGATACGACGCATTGACGAATTAAATGTATGCAGCTTGTAGACTCCCGACCGAGCACCGCTGAACGAGATGGTTCGAATCAACACGTAATTTGGTTCGTCGGGGAGTGGATCAAGCATCATGGCCCAACCGCCAAAGCCAACCCCATTGTTTGGCGAACGGGACTTTCTCTTACCTGGCGGTAGGCGGAACGTAAAGATTCGCCGTTCCTTTCTTCCGTTGACGTTGACGGCAAATAGCTCACCACCGACGAAAGGTTGTTCCCGCATCGACGGGATAAACCGTTGAATCCCTACGACCAAACGCTCGTTGCTCGACCAGTAATATTCACCGACCTCTTCATTAGAGCCGGTAAAAAAGATCTGATTGACCGCGTCCTTTTTTTCGCGATCGTAAACGATCACTCGATTTCGTCCCTCGACCTTGGTCATGAACGCGAGATACTCGCCGCCGGGTGAAATACGAACCGAAAAGATCTCGTCGAACTTACTGAAGTGTTCGGTGGGTGGAAGCGAAACAGCTGCAGCAATTCCGCTACAAAATAAAAGACCGCAGACTATCAACGGCCATCGATGTTGTTTGGTACGTGTTCTTTTACTCATAGCGCGAATATGCCCTCACCCTTTAATGGGATAGTACTTTGACCTGCGGTTTGCGTTAAGCCGTATGTTGGTCGTATCGAACGCAAAAAAAAGGCGGGCTTGCGCCCGCCTTAATACAACTTTTCTACCTGGAATCAGAAGCTATGGTTTATTCCCAAGGTGATGTATCGACCCATAAAGTCGTAGCTGACATCAGCTGAAGAATAAAAGCCGTTAAAGATTCGCGGTGGCTCCTCATCCAGGAGATTGGATACCACGAGGCGAACTCGCGTACCCTGTCCCACGTCATAACCACCCGACAGCGTCAAGTAGCGGACCTGTTCGATGTTGCGACTTGCGACGTCGGGACCACCGTTACAGTAGTCGTCTTCACACTCGCGGAAATCGCTGTAGGAGTTCACGCGAATGCTGGCATCGTAGTCGCCTTTTGACCAATCGACGTCCAGTATCCAGCGATCACTGAGTACCGTACCGCAATCGTAGATATCGAGACATTCCTGCGTATTAACGGTTACACCATCCGAACCGGGAGACATGATAATAAATTCGTCGATCTGGGTGTAATCCCAACTGATCGCGAAACTACCTGCCTTTTCATGATCCCAGCGGTAATCGATCTGAAAATCGATTCCGGAGGTTTCGACTTCACCAATATTGGCCGTCGCAGCGTATACATTGCTGATTCGACCGACCGAGTTGCGCTCAATCTTGTCGCAATATTGACGGTTATTCGGATCGGCTTGATAGCACCCACCGAGAATCGTTCCCACACCAATGCTTCCAATGGTGTTCGAGATTTCGTATTCCCAGCTATCGATGGTGATATCCAAGTTTTCGATGAAGTCAGGTCGAATGACAAAACCAAAGAGGAAAGCGTCCGACGTCTCTGCACCAAGATTTGGATTACCGCCAAGCCTTGCACGTAGCTGCGTATCCGGATCCGTCGTTCCACCAACGAAGCCGTCCGCGTCACAGTTCGCCGTCACGTTGGCGTTTGTGCCGTATTGACCGACCACTGTGGAACAGGGATCGACCGCTGCCGGAAAGCTATCAAATTGACCCGAGAACAGGGAGGCAATAGATGGCGCATTAAACGCTTCTGAAACCGTCGTCCGGAACGCGATCCAATCGCGGAAATCCCAACGAAATCCGTACTTACTGTTTGACGACCGACCAAAGTTACTGTAGTCGGAAGCACGCACCGAGTACTCAAGGTCCAGCACGCCTAATTGATCGGTATCGAAAATCGGCGCGAGGAATTCGATGTAAGCCTCGTCAACCTCGTATGAACCGCGCGTACTCTCACCTTTGTTTCCGGTGGTATCACCCATTTCTGTGAGGGGATCCTCAACATAAGTCCCACGCTCGTTGCGATGTTCCCAACCCATCGCCAAACCGAGGTTACCCGCGGGTAGTTCATAGATGTTGTTATTGCTCACGTTGACTTGAACGGTCTTCTGTTCTTGAGTCGTCTTGGCGGTACCGACATACGAGATATAGTCGATTTGGTCCTGGCTTATCGTTCCAGGTCCGCCGAATAGATTCAGCGGTACGCAAGGATCAGTGCACGTTCCGCTCAGTGCTTCCAGAACCCGACTCCGGATAAACCGACCCTCGTTGGTATCCGTACCGTCGGTCCGGCCATAGTTAATTGACGCTTCGAGTGACCACCCCTCGATTTCATACTCAAGGCTACCCACCAACCGATAAGTATCGATATCTTGGAGGAAGTTTCGATTACCGGCTTCAACCATCCGCCGTCGAACGTCGATAAAGTCTCGACCGAACGGGTTGTGTGCTTGAGCCGCCTCAATCGTGAGACCTTCGGAAATGATGAAGAGAGGCGTCGGCGCAAGGAGCTGATCGGACTTACGATTGATGTAAGACAATTCCATGACAGCCGTTAGAGCGTCACGAATTTCGTAATGCCCGGTTGCAAAGACGTTGGTCCGCTCTTGGGGTGTATAGATGTAGTTTTCGGGCTGGTAGTTGTAGTACGAACCCTCGCCCACATCGGAATTCCCCGAAAACTGAAAGGGACTCCAAATTGTGCTCGAGTTGTTACCACCAGGACCCCAGAAGTAGGGATACGTTGGGTCAGCGATGGCAGTCCACGCTTCATTCCCCTCGGCGCCTAGTCGATCAATGATGGTGCCTTCAGGCGTTGCGGACGAACCCAGGCCTTCAAAGGTACCGTCGTTAAGGTCCCAGTCGTACCAGCGATCCTGGTTTGCCCAACCACGATTACCCGCCATGACGTCGTTCATTTCGTAATGGCCGATCGCGACCGTTACGTTACCGCGGTCGCTGGACGAACCCATCGTGAGATTAATATCGGTAATTTGGCCATCGCTCTCAGCTGAAACACCGCTGTATCCACCAATCGTGACACCTTCGAAATCACGCCGCGTGATCACATTGACCACCCCGGCGATAGCGTCGGATCCGTAGATCGTGGAGGCGCCATCGTTTAAGATCTCGATGCGCTCGATCGTGTTCGGTGCAATGGCGTTCAAGTCAACGCTGCCACCTGTGGAGTAGGGCACATGCCGTCGACCATTTATCAGCACCAGCGTCCGGCTCGAGCCGAGGCCCCGCAGACTGATCTGGGTTGATCCATTACCACCGTTGTTGTTTTGGGCGTTAAGACCACCAACGTTCTCCGGCAAATCCTGCAAGAAATCGCCAATGGACGTCTGCCCCAACTTCTCGATTTCATACCTGTCGATAATCTTGATTGGCGCTGTGGTTTCTGTGTTACTTCTCGCAATTCGGGATCCGGTGACGATTACTTCTTCAATATCGGCATCGGTATCGGACTCTTCCGAAATAACCGGATTCGTCCAAACAACGGCCAGCACTCCCGCAAACACGGCCGCTCTCAAAGACCTAAATGAATTCATAGCCTCGTCTCACCTGTACCTAGGGGTTTTTCGGCGCGAACTATTGCAAATTTGTTACATCTCAGCAACAAAAAACGTGCTTTAATCCCAATGTTCATCGCATATAAAATACGATATATATTTCCAAAAGGCATAAATATTCAGTTTCGCGTGTCCGAAAAGTCAGATGGGTGTTTCATTCATACAATACGAGTCAGTAAATACGGGCCTTCTGGGCTGTTTTTCTAAGTACGCCGCAATTAGCGCGCGATAAACCGCTTTCTTTCATGAGTATTCCGATTCTGGTCACTTCACCGAAGGAATCGAAGAAATAACCAGGAAGGCAAGACACTCTCCGCCGGCAATTTTCCGGCGTAATTAGTAGAATCGAGCCATAACGCTA
>CEWR01153101.1_pt1 | contig 18307 bp, 19 predicted proteins | sample 356321 | NCBI WGS metagenome assembly CEWR01 (sample SAMEA2621551, study PRJEB7988) | marine metagenome | biome: marine biome (ENVO:00000447); feature: mesopelagic zone (ENVO:00000213); material: "saline water (ENVO:00002010), including plankton (ENVO:xxxxxxxx)" | depth 790 m
AGCAGCTTTAATTACACAGGTATTAATTTGTTTAATTTTTTACTTTGGAATTTATAATTTAGAATCTCAAGGTTTAGATCCAATTATAAGCTATTTATGGTTGAATTTTATTGGCTGTATTTTAGTGTCTTTTTTCTCGTTACTATTTGTCTTCAAATCGATAAATAATCAAAGTAAATTAATATTGATCGTCACTTCTTTAGCAATTTTAAAAATTACGTATGACATTTTAAACGATGTTTCTTTAAACATCATTCATGTACTTACTTTAATTATTTTATTCTTCTTTTTAGGATTTTTTAATATTGATAAAACGGCCATAAATGAAAAACAATAATATCAAAAACATACGTTGGGGAATTATTGGTTTAGGAAATATAGCCAATAAATTTGCTGCAGATTTAGTAAGGGTAGAAAATTCAGAATTAGTTGCAGTAGCTTCAAGAAGTCAACAAAAGGCGAATGAATTTGCCGCAAAATTTAAATCAAAAAAAGCATATAGTTCTTATGAGAAATTAGCAAAAGATGCAGATGTCGATGCAATCTATATAGCAACGCCACATAGTTTTCATAAAGAACATTCCATACTTTGTTTGCAGCATAAAAAAGCAGTTTTATGCGAAAAACCTTTTGCAATGAATTTGCAAGAAGTTACAGAAATGATTGCTGTCGCTAAGGAAAATAATGTTTTGCTAATGGAAGCTTTATGGACGTATTTTTTGCCGCACTATAACTATGTTTTAGATATTCTTAAAAATAAAAGATTCGGGAAACTAAAAGCTTTAGATGCAGATTTTGGGTTTTATAATCTATACAATACTGATTGTAGATTATTTAAAAAAGAAGTTGGTGGAGGTAGTTTATTAGATATAGGAATTTATCCGATTTTTACAGCATTATCAGCTTTAGGGAATCCGGATTCTATCGATGCAAACGCTACTTTTTTTAAAAATGGAGTAGATTCAAGTTGTAATATAGTTTTCAAATATAAGAACACTACAGCAACTTTAAAAAGTACTTTATTAAAAGAAACACCAACACATGCTATTTTTACATTTGACAAAGCCATTGTGAAAATAAATACACTGTTTCATGAACCTACTACGGTAACTATTATTGAAAATGATAAAGAAGAAACCATCGACTTTAACTACACTACGATTGGTTATAATTATGAAATAGAACACTTTAATCAGCTGTTAAGAGAAGACAAAAAAGAGAGCATTATTATGACTTTTGAGTTTTCTGAAAACTTGATTAAAACCCTAGATAAAGTCAGAAGTATTATTGGTTTAGAATATTAGATTATAACATTTGTTAACTTTAACGCTAATATGAAGTTGTTTTAATACTGAATCAAGTTTAGCTATGTTCGTTTTTTTATTCAAAAACCTAAAAGGAAAAACAGTTGTTCTAAAACAAAAAAAACCTCAAGTGAAAACTTGAGATTTTAAATATTCTTAAAAGGGAAAACCAATTACTTAGCTCCCCATTCTTTTAATGAAGCTTTGTTCATCTTTATGTAGCCAGCACTTTTTGCTATTTCAGCATGCTTCAAAGATTCTTTTGCAGCTGCAATTGCACCTTTTGTATTTCCTGCTTTAGCGTGAATTAATGATTGTTGACGTAACATCCAATACTTTGGAGCCTTCGAATTCATATATACAGCTTTATCAATCCACATTTGTGCCTTTTTAATATCATTGCCAGATTGTAAATAATAAACAGCAGAAGCATAATAATCACTGTCTTTAGGGCCATTCATAACAGATGTAATTTGTTTTGAAACCATTGCATCAGTTGGAGTTTCAAATTTTAATCCTACATAAGTATTTTCCCAAAGGATCCCTACTGTAGCAGAATTATTAGTTAAATTATCAAAAGTAATGGTAAACGTTTCAACTGGCATTGCCATTACTTCTGGAGTAACCGTTACTTTTGCCGCAACTTTTGCATCATCCCATTTCCCTGGGGTTCCCCAATTTGAGGCATCCGTATATAAAATAATATCCCAAGTTTTTTCACCAGGTATTGTAAACAAAGCATAAGTACCAGCTTTTAATGTTTCCCCACCAACCATAAAATCTGTAGAAAAAGTAAGTGTTGTATTTTTATTTGCTCCTGTTCTCCAAACTTTTCCATAATCTTCTAAACCACCAAATATTTTTCTTCCTTTCATGCTTGGTCTAGAATATTCTAAAGTAATATCCGTTAATCCAACCATTTGTTCTACTTTTTGAGATGGACTTGGTGCTGGAGTTTTAATTTGTGCATTCACAGAAAAAGCAAAAGCAGCTACAAATAATGATAATATAATTTTTTGCATAATAAATAATTTTTTAGGTTAACTAATTTCAAAATTACAATTTCAAAAAATGAGAATTGTTAACAAAACCTTAAAATAAGGGTTTGTATCTTTGTACTTATTAATAAGATGATGAAGAAATATATATCCGAATTTATAGGTACATTCTCTATGGTTTTTTGTGGAACAGGAGCAATGACAATTAATGAAGTCACTGGTGGGGAAGTTACCCATGTTGGAGTTGCAATAACATGGGGATTAATTGTAATGGCAATGATTTATGCTTTTGGAGAAACTTCTGGGGCGCATTTTAACCCTGCAGTGACTATAGCTTTTGCGTATGCAAAAAAGTTTGAATGGAAAGAAGTGCCTCTATATATAATTGCACAAATTTTGGGTGCTTTTATTGCAAGTTTTATTCTTTGGTTTTTGTTTCCTGCAAGTGAAACTTTAGGATCAACGATACCAACAGTGGATGTTTGGCGCGCTTTTGTGTTAGAATTATTACTTACATTTTTCTTAATGGTTGTCATTATAAATGTGTCTACCGGAAGTAAAGAAATGGGTGTTGTTGCAGGAATTGCAATTGGTGGAGTTGTATTATTAGAAGCTATGTTTGCAGGTCCGATTACGAACGCTTCTATGAATCCTGCTCGTTCCATTGCACCCGCAATTGTTTCTGGTAATTTGCAACATTTGTGGATGTATATTACTGCACCAATCTTAGGTGCTTTGTTAGCGGTAGTTTCTTGTAAATTAGTTAAAGAAGATAATTGTTGTTCAGATGAAAACTGTTAGTGTTTTAGGTTGTGGTTGGTTAGGTAAGTCATTGGCAATTTCTTTGTTAGATGAAGGATATATTGTAAAAGGTTCTACGACAAGTGAAGAAAAATTAGATCTTTTAGAAGTTAATAATATTGAACCTTTTATTATTGATATTGCTTCTTTTGAAGAATTCGATGACTTCCTAAATTCTGATATTTTAGTCATTGCAATTACTTCTAAAGATATTGATGGTTTTGAAAACTTAATTTCTCAGATTAAAAACTCGAGTATTCAGAAAATAATCTTTATTAGTTCGACCTCGGTGTACGGAAGACGTAATAAAGTAATGACAGAAGAGGATGCAGTTTTAAAAACGCCTTTATCAGAAATTGAAAACTTATTTAGAGAGAACACTTTTTTTGAAACTACAATCGTTCGTTTTGCTGGTTTATTTGGTGATGAACGACATCCTTCAAATTGGTTTAAAAACGGCCGAAAAATACCACAACCAAAAGGATTTGTGAATATGATTCATAAAGAAGATTGTATCGAAATTATTCATGAAATTATTGACCAAAATTGCTGGAATCAAACTTTTAATGCCTGTTCTAATCATCATCCAACAAGACGAGAGTTTTATACAATTGCTAAATTAAGTAGCGATTTTGAAGTTCCTGAGTTTGAAGAAAATGAAGTATACGAATGGAAAATTATTAGTTCTAAAAAAGTGCAAAAAGTTTTAAAATATACTTTTATACATGATAACTTATTGGATATTTAGTTTTACAAACTATATTTTCTCTTCCTTAGATAATTAAAAATAAATCCGAAAGTAAATATTAAGAGTAGTGGCAAAACAATATTTAAAAATTGCCAAAAAGTTTGTTCTTCAAAAGCCTTTTTCTTGTCTAGTGTGTTAATTTTTAATGTTTTGTTTCTCAATTCGATTAAACCAGTATCATCCAACAAATAATCGACAGAATTTAATAGAAAATCTTTATTTCCAAATTCTTCATTTGTCCACTTATCTCTTGATAAGTCTGTGGGTTTTCCTTTTAAAATCTGATTCTTTGCAATATCTCCATCAGCAATTATAATCATTTTATTATTGGTTGCATTCTCCTTAAAAAGGGAGGTTTCAAAAGGTTTTAATCTGTTTTTATACCCTGAATTAAAATCGCCTTCTAACAAAACTGCAAACAATTGATTACCTGAAATATACTCTTCTTCTTTAGGTTCATCAGCAATAGATTGTAGCTTAATAATTGTCGGAACTCCTACTTTTTGAGTTAAAGAAGAACTCATTAAAAGGGGTGTTTTTTTGATATTATTTTTAAGTGTATCTATCTGATTTGCGAACTGTAACCTTACCGGAGCTATATTCTTTGTAATTGCGTTATTTGGGTTTCCACTAACTAAAGGATGGTACAGCCAATCTAGATTTTGAAATTGTGTTTGATTTCCAATTGTACCTGTTGCTAAAGCAATTTTTGCCGCGTATAAATCTTTAATTAAAGTTGTATTGATTCGAACCCCATAAGAAAATAACAAATCTGTTAGATTCAAATCTGTAGGATAAGCTAACATCTTTCCGGAATTGAATAAGCTGTCTTGATCAGCTTGCACATTGTCTAACATCCATAAAGTTTTTCCTCCATTTGCAATAAACTGATCTACTGTAAACTTCTCTTGAGAAGTGAATTTTTGAGTTGGTTTTGCAATTATAGCCAAATCAAAAGTGTTTAAACTTTGTAAGGTTTTTTGCGGATTTTCAGCAACAGCATCCAACGTAAATTTTGCCAATCTATATTTCTCAGAAACTTTACTTAAAAAACTGATTAGATATATATCTTTTAATTGGCCGTTTCCAGTTAAAAAAGCAATCTTCTTTTGGCGTTTTTGAGTGATGCTATTGATCACATTACTAAAACTATATTCTAAGTTTTCAATCGCCTTTTGTAATTGTTCTTCTTGTGATGCAACGATAGTAGTTGGCAATAAAGAAATAATTTTTATTTGATCACCAAAGTTGATTTCTGCCCAAGGGAAAATAATAGCCTCAGATAATTTACCATTTTCTTCTACGGTTAATTGACTAGGCATCATTCCTTTTTTAATCAATTCTTCACGTTGATTTTCCGGGTTTTCAAAATGAATTTTTATAAGACTATTTTTAGCTGCTAATTCTTCTAAATATTGACGTGTTTCAACTTGTAATCTTTTAAATTCTGGGGGAAAATCGCCTTCTAAATAAACAGTGATGTAGAGTCTTTTGTTAACCTTAGAAAGAATTGTATTTGTCGTTTCAGAAAGTGTATAACGCTTATCTTGTGTTAAATCAAAACGCTTGTAAAAAGATTGATTGATGAAGTTTAAAACAAGCAACCCAACAATTAGAAATGTAGTATTTTTCAGCTTCTTATTCATTGTCTAATCTTATTTTAGTTATGAATAAAAAGAATACGGTAACACTTATAAAATAGAGGATATCTCTAGTGTCAATTACACCTCTAGAAATGCTTTTAAAATGTTCGTTAATTCCTAGTTTCTGAATGGTTAAACTACTGTCTTCAAAAGAAGCCGCAATGGCATCAAATCCGTAAAAAAGAATAAACGTAATAAAAACGCCCAATATAAAAGCAATAATTTGGTTTTTTGATAAAGTGGATGTAAACAAACCAATTGATGTGTAGGTTGCTGCTAAAAATAGCAAACCAATATAAGAGCCAATTGTACTGCCAAAATCGATGTTTCCAATAGGGTTTCCTAATTTGTAAACGGTATAAACGTATATAAAAGTAGGGATAATTGCAATGGTTACTAACAGTAATGATGCGGTAAACTTCCCTAAAACAATTTGCCAATCAGACAGTGGTTTCGTTTTTAAAAGTTCGATGGTTCCTGTGTTAAATTCATCAGCAAAACTTTTCATGGTGATTGCAGGAATCAAAAAGAGAAAAACCCAAGGCGCTAAATAAAAAAACGGAGTTACATCTGCAAAACCAGCATTTAAAATATTGAAATCATCATTAAAAATAAATAAAAACAAACCATTAATCAACAAGAAAACACCAATAACCAAATACGCAATTGGTGATGCAAAAAACGAATTGAATTCTTTCTTTAAAATGGCTTTCAATATGTAATTGTTTTTGCGTTTATTGTTTTTAAAACACTTCGACAAGCTCAGTGTTACAATCTAACGTTTTATTACTATTAATTATTTTCTAAAAGACAATTAATATATTAAATGTCAGTCTTAGCTTATCGAATATTATATTTCTAATCGATAACTACGATTGTTTTCAAAACCTTCCTCTCTTCTTTCTGGATCAAGAACAAATTTTTGTTTTTTTAACAATGCAATAGAAGCTGTATTTTTTTCGTGTGTAAAAGCTTCAATTATTTTTAGCTCTAAATTTTGAAAGCCAAATTTTAAAATTTCTTCAAAAGCTTCACTCATAATACCTTTCTGATGATAATTTGGATCTAATTCGTAGCCAATTTCTGCATAGTTTTCTTCATCTTCAAAATTTCGTAAACCAATGGTTCCAATTAATTGATGATTACTTTTTGATTGCAAGACCCAAAAAACACCTTCATTATTTGAAGCTAGATTAGAAATAAGATCAATAAAAGCTCTTGATTCAGAAAGATTATTAAGTGTTTTTCTATCAATAAATTCATTAATTTCTTTATTCGTTCTTAATCCAAAAATAGCTTTAGCATCGTCTAAATTTAATTCTCTTAAAGTTAATCTTTCTGTTTCTAAAACAGGAAATGGCGTAAAATTGTGGGTCATATGTTATTTTAAACTTGTTTTTTTATTAACACTCCAAGCTTGTGGCTTGTCATTAAAAAATGTTTTGGTTTTTGCCCAAACACTTTTAAACAACTCAGAGTTTCTATAGTTTTCTAAATCCTGGTCATTTTCCCAATAAGAGTAGGTAAAAAACACTTCAGGGTTTGTTTTTTCTTGATATAGCTCAAGCAATTTACAACCATTAAAATTTCTAATGAATTCTTTCTTTTCTTCAAATATTTCTTGAAAATCTTCAATATGTTTTGAGTGAAAACTCATTTTAACAATTCTAACAAACATACGTTTATGATAAAGGGGTGTATTCTGGTTTTGTTTCTGTAAAAAAATCAATAATTATTGGGTCTCTATAGCTTAATCCTAATAAAGTTGAGGCACCACCAACAGTGTTTAAATTACTTCTATAAACGGCAATTTCTAAATAATCTGCAGAATTAAAGATCGCTAATTTATTACCATCAAATTGTCTAGAATCTTTAGGGCTAATTCCAGTGATTTCATTGTACTTATTAAATATTTTGGTAAAAGAATAACGTGAAGCATTAACAGAGTAACCACGTCCTTTACCAATGTCATTAAACATCTTTTTACTAATATTCGTAATTACGTTTCCATAATTATCGATATATAAAACACCTCCAATAATTTGTGTCTTTTTTTGATTTACTTTTGGCTGAATTTCAATTAATTTTTTAAATTCATCAATTTCTTTACCAATTACTGTTAAATTTCCTCCACGAGCAATAAAACAAGCCACTTTCACAAAAACATCTAAAACAGGAAAACTACTTTCAATTCTATCATGTATATTGATTTCTACAATTTTTGTTGGTTGAATTTCTGATGCAATCATTGAGATAATCCCATTATCTGGACAAACAAAAAAGTGATTATCTAATTCAATTGCGATATGTTTATTATCTTCACTCAATTCAGAATCTACACCAACAATATGTATTGTTCCTTCTGGAAAACTTTTATAAGAATTTTTTAAAATGTATGCAGTTTCAGTAATATTAAAAGGGGATATTTCGTGTGTAATATCTACAATTTTAGCATCAGCAAGTTCAGAATATATTGCACCTTTTACAGCTCCAACAAAGTGATCTTTAGTCCCGAAATCTGTAGTTAATGTAATTAAAGACATTAATTTTTTGCTGTTAATTAATTGTGTAAAAGTTATTTACTATTTTAAGCAAATCTAATCAATTTAGAAAATTTATTCGCTATTTTTAGTTGAAATATAATTGTAATCAATTAATAAAAAATAATCACTTGAACGAACGCATTATAGAGCTTACAGAAATCAGTCCTAAAGAGTTTTTTGGAGCACAAAACAGTACTATCGAACAGTTAAAAAAGTATTTTCCGAAAATTAAAATTGTAGCTCGTGGAACTAAACTGAAAATTTACGGAGAACCAGATCTTTTAGACGAATTTGAAATTCGTTTTGAACGTTTAATTAAGTATTTTAATAGATACAATAAGTTGGATGAAAATAGCATTGAGCGTATTTTAACATCAAATGGAGATGATGAAAAAACAAGCGCAGCAAAAAAAATAAAAGATATTTTAGTGCATGGTGTTAACGGAAAGCTAATTAAACCTCAAACCGAAAATCAACGTAAAATGGTGACTTTAATGGCAAAGAACGATATGTTATTTGCTGTGGGGCCTGCAGGAACAGGAAAAACATATACAGCAGTTGCTTTGGCCGTAAGAGCACTAAAAGAAAAAGAAGTAAGAAAAATTATTTTAACAAGACCTGCCGTAGAATCAGGAGAGAATTTAGGCTTTTTGCCAGGAGATTTAAAAGAGAAATTAGATCCTTATATGCAACCCTTATATGATGCATTAAGAGATATGATTCCTCATGAAAAATTAGAATCTTATTTAGATAAAGGAGTAATACAGATAGCGCCTTTAGCATTTATGAGAGGAAGAACTTTAGACAATGCATTTGTGATTTTAGATGAAGCCCAAAACACAACACACAATCAAATGAAAATGTTTTTAACAAGAATGGGAAAAAGTGCAAAGTTTATCATTACTGGAGATCCGGGACAAATAGATTTACCTAGAAAACAAATTTCTGGCTTAAAAGAATCTTTATTAGCATTAAAAGATATTAACGGAATTGCCCAAGTGTATCTAGATGATAAAGATGTGGTTAGACATAGATTGGTTAGGGCAATTATTTCAGCATATAAAAGTATAGAAACAGAATAGTGATTCGTTTTTAGTTGTTGGTTAATGGTCTTTAGTTTATTTTTGCAAACAACAATCAACAACCAACAACAAACAACTACTTAAAATAATGAATACAATTAACGAAACTAACTTTAAATTCCCTGATCAGAAATCTGTTTATAAAGGTAAAGTGAGAGAAGTTTATAATATTAATGATAAACTTTTGGTGATGATTGCTTCTGATAGACTTTCAGCTTTTGATGTTGTTTTGCCACGCCAAATTCCATTTAAAGGACAAATATTAAATCAGATTGCTACAAAAATGATGAATGATACTTCTGATATTGTTCCGAACTGGTTGCTAGCTAATCCTGATGAAAATGTTGCGGTTGGCCATTTATGTGAACCTTTTAAAGTTGAAATGGTTATTCGTGGGTATATGTCAGGTCATTCAGCGCGTGAATATAAATTAGGTAAAAGAGTTTTGTGTGGTGTAGAAATGATAGAAGGATTGCAAGAAAACGATAAATTTCCTTCTCCAATTATTACACCATCAACGAAAGCAGCAAATGGCGATCATGATGAAGATATTACACGTGAAGCTATTTTAGCAAACCAAGTAGTTTCTGAAGAAGATTATATTGTTTTAGAAGATTATACTCGAAAATTGTTTCAAAGAGGAACTGAAATTGCTGCTAAACGTGGATTGATTTTGGTAGATACAAAATACGAATTTGGCAAAACAAATGAAGGTAAAATTGTATTGATTGATGAAATTCATACGCCAGATTCCTCACGTTATTTTTATGCTGATGGATATCAAGAAAGACAAAATAATGGAGAACCTCAAAAACAATTGTCCAAAGAGTTTGTAAGACAATGGCTTATTGAAAATGAATTTCAAGGAAAAGATGGGCAACAAATTCCAGAAATGTCTGATGAAAAAATTATCGAAATTTCGAATAGATATATAGAATTATATGAACAGATTACTGGGGAAGCTTTTGTAAAGGCTTCTACAGAAGATGTGTTAAATAGAATTGAAAAGAATGTGATGGATTTTCTTTCTTAATGAAGGCTGTAACGATAAAACAACTTAAGGACGAATTAGCTCACAAATCTGCTAGTGAGCTAAAAGAGTTATGTTTACATTTATCAAGATTTAAAAAAGAAAATAAAGAACTACTTACCTATTTGTTGTTCGAATCTCACAATGAAGATGCCTACATCCAGTCGATAAAAAATCAAATGGATGTTCAGTTTTCTGAAATAAATACGAACAGTTTTTTTTACATCAGAAAAAGTGTTCGTAAAATCTTATCACTTACAAAAAAGTTTATCAGATATTCTAAAAAGAAAGAAACAGAAACTGAATTGTTATTATATTTCTGTCAAAAATTAAAAGACTTTAAGCCCTCAATAGAAAGAAGTCAGCGTTTACAAAATGTTTTTGATTCACAAGTAAGAATGATAAAAAAAGCAATAGAAAAAATGCACGAAGATTTGCAATATGATTATGAATTAGAATTAAATAATTTGTTGAATAATGAATAAAGAAAGACCAGAATTAGTAAATCTTGTAAATAAAAATACAACTGACGTTGAGAAGTTTCAAAATGAAGTTTTGCGACCAATAATTAAAATGCAACATCATTTATTAATTGCTTTTTTTGAAAATTATCTTCAAAAAAGGAAAATTGATTTTAAAGTCTTATCAGAAGAAAAGAAAAAATTAAAAATTAAATCTATTTTTGAAAAAGACATTAATTTCAAGAATCTTATTTTAGGGATTGTTGCAGGTCACTTCTCTGTTGACGAGTATCTTTCTTATAAGCAGAGATCATCTGAATTTAATAAAAGGATTTTACAGATTATAATTCAAAGACTTCAAAATAGTATTTTAGAAATAAAAATATAAAACCGCTACAATTAAGTAGCGGTTCTAATCAATCAACCAAAAAACTTCTTTCTTTTATCATTTCTCACCTAGTGAAAAATAATTCAGAGAAGAGTTTACTTTATATTAAAACTACTTTTCAATATTATTATCTAGACTACAAATATAATCATTAATTGTTTAATAAAATGTTAAAATAATTAAACAAAATATAAATGTTTTTAGTTTTATTGGGGCATTACAACACTGTCAATAGCATGTATAACTCCATTCGAAGCTGCAACATCAGTAATAACGATTGTCGAAACATTTCCTTTAACGTCTGTTAAAATTACTTTTCCATCTTTTATTGATGCTGTTAAAGTACCTCCTTGTACTGTTGTAATAATAAATTTTCCATTATTGTCTTTTATTGCTTTTAAAACATCTGCAGCTTTAAATTCACCAGCTACAACATGATATGTTAGTATTGCAGCTAATAATTTTTTATTTTCTGGTTTTAATAATCCAGCAACAGTTCCTTCTGGTAGTTTGTTAAAAGCATCGTTTACAGGAGCAAAAACAGTGAAAGGACCTTTGCTACTTAATACATCTATAAGACCTGCAGCTTTTACAGCAGCAACTAGGGTTGTAAAGTTTTCATTACCAGCAGCTACTCCTACTATTGTTTTTTCTTCTTTTGTAGTTTTAGTTGTTTTGTTCTTATCGTTTTCAGAATCTGTTGTATTTGCTAAACTAGAAAATGAAACCGCGATTGCTAAAAATAATGATGGGATAATTTTTTTGTAATTCATAATAGTTATATTTTAATTTTTCAACAAAGTTAATTTGACTTCCATTAATTTTTGTTTAATTTTTTGTTAAAATTAATAAACAAAAAGTTAAAATTTCTTTAAAATGAAAAAAGACGCTTACTAGCGTCTTTTAAAAATATCTATTTGTTTTGTCTATTTTTCAGATAATAACTTTTTTTGATATTTTCCCTGAACCACATCTACAATTACTAAAATTGCAAGAACAAAATAGAATGTAGTTTTACTCATTGGTACAATTTCTTCACCAAAAATTTTAATGTGTGCTAAGTGGCCTCCTTCGGTCACTAGCATAATTCCAACAATAAAAAGTATGAATAATCCTAAAACTTCATACATTCTATTTTTTGCTAAAAAAGTCGATATTTTATCCGCTAAGAGTAGCATTAGTAATCCACTAATTACAATAGCAATTGCCATTACAATAAAAGCAGTTGTGGAACTTTCTATTTCGCTTGTCAAACCAATTGCAGCTAAAATTGAATCAAATGAAAAAACTAAGTTCATTAAAACAATACTAGTAATAACGGCATTAGAAGATTTTGTGCGTTTAGCCCCCCCCTCTAAACCATGCTCTAAATCTTTAGAGCCAATCATATGCCAAATTTCTTTAATCGCTGTGTAAATGATAAAACCACCACCTATTAATACAATGACACTATGGCCGTTAAAAGCGAATTTTACAACATCTTTTATTCCTCCAGACAAAAAAGAAAAAGGTTCTTGAAAAAAGTCGATGATGGAAACCAATACAAATAGCAAAACGATCCTTAATACGATTGCTATTAGAATTCCTGTTTTTCTAACTTTTTTTTGGTCACTTATAGGTGCTTTTTTTGACTCTAAAGAAATGTAAAGTAAGTTGTCAAAACCAAGAACAGCTTGAAGTAATACTAACATTACTAATGTAAAAATAATTTCCAACATTTTTTTTTGATTTAATTGAATTTGTCAAATATATTTAAAAACTTAAAATTATCCTTTTTAAAAGTATAAGATTTATAAATTTTAGAGAATGGCTGTAACTTATATACTATTAGGTCGTCAAACTACATAATCTAACAAATATAAAACAGACTATGAAAAATCTTACTTTATTTAATACCAGAAATTTATGCATTCTCTTTACTTTATTTTTAACATTAAGTCAGGCTCAAAGCTTAGAATCTAAAATAGATAAAATATTAAGTACACAATTCAAAACGAATGAAACAGGAGTTTCTGCTTTAGTTGCTAAAGACGGAAACGTTATTTATAGAAAAGCATTCGGAAAGGCAGATTTAGAATTGGATGTAAATATGACTTCAAAAAACATTTTTGAAGTAGGTTCTATTACCAAACAATTTACTTCTGTTGCAATTTTAATGTTGTTGGAAGAGGGAAAGCTAAGTTTAGAAGATGAAATCACTAAATTTATTCCTACATATCCAACAAATGGAAAGAAAATTACCATCCACCATTTATTAACACATACTTCAGGAATTAAAAGTTATACATCAATGCAGCGTTTTGGAGAAGTAATGACGATTGATGAAACGCCATTAAAATTTATAGATTTCTTTAAAAATGAGCCTATGGATTTTGATCCTGGTGAAAAATACTTATATAATAATTCAGGATATTTTATTTTAGGATATATCGTAGAAAAAGTAAGCGGATTGTCTTATCAAAAGTTTATCCAAGAACGAATTTTTGATATGGTAGACATGAAGTCATCCTATTATGGAAGTCATGAGAAATTGATAAAAAATAGAGCATCTGGTTATCAAAAAAGAGGAGAGTTTTCTAATGCACAGTATATCAGTTTAAGTTTGCCCTATGCTGCAGGTTCAATTATGTCTAATGTAGATGATATGTTAAAATGGCAAACGGCAATTACAAATAATGTGTTTTTAAAAGAGACTACAATAGATAAAGCGTTTACCAACTACACACTAAATAATGGAGATAAAATAAATTATGGATATGGTTGGGTTTTTAACGAAATAAATGATGTTCCTACATTAGAACATGGTGGGGCAATTCCAGGATATTTATCAATGGGTGTTTTTGTGCCAAGTAAAAACGTTTATGTAATTGTGTTTTCTAATTGTGGATGTCAATCGCCAACAAATATTGCTTTAGAGATTGCTGCTTTAGCTATTGACAAACCAATACAAGGAAAAGAAAATACTGTTAATTTATCAGCAGAACAACTAACTAAATGGGTTGGAACGTATGAATTTGATGCTGAAGTTTTACGATATATTACTTTAAAAGATGGCCTGTTGTATAGTAAAATAGAAGGAAGCCCACAATCATTTAAGATATTTCCAACCTCTCCAAATACTTTTTCTTTTGAAGAAGGATTTATCTCATATGATTTTTCAATAAAAGATGGAAAAAAAACAGCTCTTTTTAAAAATAGGATCAATAAAGAACAAGGGATTTTTGTAAACAAGAAAGCACCAAAGGAAAAAGAATCAATAATAGTATCTGCGGATGTTTTAAATAGCTATGAAGGTGTTTTTGAGATTCAACCTGGTTTTGATTTAACAATAACCTCTCTTTCAAATCAATTATTTGCACAAGCAACAGGGCAGCAGAAATTTGAGCTATTTGCAGAATCTAAGACTAAATTCTTTTTAAAAGTAGTTAAAGCTAGTGTAGTTTTTCATGAAAATGAAAAAGGGAGAATTAATGCTTTAACCTTAAATCAAGGAGGAAGAGCAATGAGAGCTGAAAAGAAATAACTAGAATAAATACTTCCATAAAATTCGAAGACTTACTAAGGCAATCAAAATAGCGGTTGCCTTTTTTAATTGAATAGGGGTAAAGTAATTATTACTTATTCTACTTCCAATTTGTCCACCAATAAAAACAGTTATTAATAATATCGAAGTTAAATTCCAATCGATTATAAAATCAGGATTTGAATATTGACCCAATAAACCAGCGATAGAATTTACCAAAATAAAAAAACTTGCTGTAGCTGCTATTTTTTTCGGTGTATCCCAATTTGTTAAATGTAAAAGTGGTGCTAAAAAAATACCTCCACCAATGCCGACCATTCCAGATATAAAGCCCGTAATTCCACCGAAAGTACTATTTCTTATGGGTTTTGAGTTGCTGTTTTCCTCATCCGAAGAAACAATTTGTTTAGAAACCCACATGGTAATCGCTGCGAATAATAGCGTAAATCCTAGTAAAATAAAAAAGAATTGCTGACTTATCTTTAAGTAACCCCCTAAATATGCTAAAGGGATACTAAATAGAATTAAAGGCAAAATTTTCTTCCAATTTAATTTTTTCTGGTGATAAAATAAGAACACATTTCCAGAAACTACAACAATGTTACATAACAAAGCAGTTGCTCTAATTTGAGTAAAAGCGATTCCTGTTAAAGCTAAAATAGCTAAGTAACTAGAGCCGCCACCAAAACCTACAGCAGCATATAAAATTGCAACTACAAAGAATAGTAAAATAACGTGCCAAAATTGAAATAATGTTTCTAAAATCAAAAGAGTTTATAATAGTGTGGTATAAAAATTAAAAATAGAAAAATAAATTTTTATATTGCTTAGAATTCGTAAAACTTATAAAAAATGTCAAATAGTCAAGAAAAAAAATACTGGAAAAAGAATTTAAAATATTTAGCAATATTACTTAGTATTTGGTTTTTAGTCTCCTTTGTTTTCGGTATTCTTTTAGTTGATGAGCTAAATACTATTAGGTTAGGTGGTTTTAAACTCGGTTTTTGGTTTGCTCAACAAGGTGCTATTTATGTTTTTGTAATTCTCATTTTTGTTTATATCAAACTCATGAATAAATTGGATAAGGAATTTGGCTTTAACGAAAAATAAACAATAAATTATGAGTATTCAAGTTTGGACATGGATTTTAGTAGGAATTACATTTACACTTTATATAGGAATTGCCATTTGGACAAGAGCAGGCTCCACTAAAGAATTTTATGTTGCGGGTGGTGGCGTTTCTCCATTAGCAAACGGATTGGCAACCGCAGCAGATTGGATGTCTGCAGCATCATTTATCTCAATGGCAGGTCTTATTTCATTTAATGGTTATGATGGTTCTGTTTATTTAATGGGTTGGACAGGTGGTTACGTTTTACTAGCTTTATTATTAGCTCCATATTTAAGAAAGTTTGGAAAATTTACAGTTCCAGATTTTATTGGAGACCGTTATTATTCTAATGTAGCAAGAAGCGTGGCTGTGTTTTGCGCACTCTTAGTTTCATTTACATATGTCGCTGGTCAAATGCGTGGCGTTGGTTTAGTGTTTTCTCGTTTTTTAGAAGTTGATATTAATACAGGTGTAATTATTGGGATGATAATTGTGCTTTTTTATGCTGTTTTAGGAGGAATGAAAGGAATCACATATACACAAGTTGCACAATATTGTGTTTTGATTTTTGCTTTTATGGTGCCTGCAATTTTTATCTCTATTCAAATGACAGGAAACCCAATTCCGCAATTAGGTTTTGGTGGATTTGATGAAAACGGAGTTTATTTGTTAGATAAATTAGATGGATTACACAAAGAATTAGGATTTGCAGAATACACGTCAGGAAGTAAAACTACGTTAGATGTCTTTTTAATTACAGCAGCTTTAATGTTCGGAACAGCAGGTTTACCCCATGTAATCGTTCGTTTTTTCACAGTTAAAAGAGTTGTAGATGCGCGTAAATCTGCTGGTTGGGCATTGTTGTTTATTGCAATTTTATACACAACAGCGCCTGCGATTGCAGTTTTTGCAAGAACTAATTTAATTGATACGGTTAGTAATCAAGAATATGAAAAAATGCCAGAATGGTTTGGTAATTGGGAAAAGACAGGACTCATAAAATTTGATGATAAAAATAATGACGGATTAATTCAGTATGTAGCAGATGCCAAAAAGAATGAATTAATTGTAGATAAAGATATTATGGTATTGGCAAATCCAGAGATTGCGGGTTTACCAAATTGGGTAATTGCATTAGTAGCTGCAGGAGCTTTAGCAGCGGCATTATCTACTGCAGCAGGATTGTTATTAGTGATTTCTGCATCTGTTTCTCATGATTTGATAAAGAAAATGATCAATCCAAATATTTCTGAAAAAGGCGAATTAGTAGCAGCAAGATTATCAGCAGTTGTAGCTGTTTGTGTTGCAGGTTATTTTGGAATAAATCCACCAGACTTTGTCGCCGCCACGGTAGCATTGGCTTTTGGTTTGGCAGCAGCCTCCTTTTTTCCTGCAATAGTTTTAGGTATTTTTAGTAAAAGGATGAATAAAGAAGGTGCTATTTTAGGAATGGCAGTAGGAATTTTATTAATGCTTTTTTATATGATGAAATTTAAATTCGATTGGTTTGGTGGCGGAACAAAAGAAGATTGGTGGTTTGGAATATCACCAGAAGGGTTTGGTACAGTTGCTATGATTGCTAACTTTATTGTTTCTTTAATCGTTTCAAAATTTACACCAGCACCACCTAAAGAAGTCATAGAAATCGTAACGAATATTAGAATTCCGAGTGGAGCAGCAGAAGCTACACACTAATTAAAAAGAATATATTTAATTGCTACTAGTCGATGAGTTTTTGTTGTAGGTAGAAAAAATAGTGGTAAATAATATCCATTTAATAGTTTAGTGTTAAAAATAAAGTATAAGAAATGAGTAACTATCATATCAAACATTTAGAAGAGTATTATCAAGTTTATAGAAAATCTATTCGTGAACCAGAAAACTTTTGGGAAGAGATTGCTGAAGAGCATTTTGTTTGGCGTAAAAAATGGGATAAAGTTTTAGATTGGGATTTTTCTAAACCAGAAGTTAAATGGTTTGAGGGTGCTCAGTTAAATATTACAGAAAATTGTATTGATCGACATTTAGCAACAAGAGGAGATAAAACAGCCATATTATTTGAGCCAAACGATCCAAGTGAAGCAGCAGAACATATTACATACAGACAGCTTTCTTATAGAGTTAATCAATTTGCAAATGTACTTAAAGCCAATAATGTTGGTAAAGGAGATAGAGTATGTATTTATGTTCCAATGATCCCAGAATTGGCTATTGCAACGCTAGCTTGTGCAAGAATAGGTGCTATTCATTCCGTAGTTTTTGCGGGTTTTTCATCAGTTGCATTATCAACAAGAATTAACGACTCTAATTGTAAAATGGTGATTACATCTGATGGTTCTTATCGTGGTGCAAAAACAATCGACTTAAAAGGAATTGTAGATGAAGCTTTAGAGAATTGCCCATGTGTAGAAACTGTTTTGGTAGCGAAAAGAATTAATTCTCAAATTAAGATGAAAGAAGGTCGTGACCAATGGTTGCAGCCATTATTGGATGATGCTTCAACATACTGTGAAGCAGAAATAATGGATGCAGAGGATCCTTTATTTATTTTATATACATCTGGGTCTACAGGAATGCCAAAAGGAATGGTGCATACAACTGCTGGTTATATGGTCTATACAGCATATACGTTTAAAAATGCATTTCAATATAAAGAAAATGATGTGTATTGGTGT
>CEWR01021580.1_pt1 | contig 18293 bp, 12 predicted proteins | sample 356321 | NCBI WGS metagenome assembly CEWR01 (sample SAMEA2621551, study PRJEB7988) | marine metagenome | biome: marine biome (ENVO:00000447); feature: mesopelagic zone (ENVO:00000213); material: "saline water (ENVO:00002010), including plankton (ENVO:xxxxxxxx)" | depth 790 m
CCGAGACAGGTGAGCTTTCATTGGCTCGTGAGGGGGCACATCGTTGTCGCCGGGTACTCCATGTTCGTGATGCGACAGGTCGTGAGATTTCTCGGGTATTGTGGAATCGGGTACGAGCAACACCAAATATCCGTGTGATCGAGGGGGCGTGTGTTACTGATGTAGTAGTCGTCAACGGTGAGTGCGTGGGGGTTAGGTTTCAGACAGCAGGAGATGAACTTGAACTTGTGGGTGTTCGTTCTACTCTTTTTGCATCAGGTGGTGCGGGTTACATATTCCGTGAAACAACGAATCCAGATGTTGCGACGGGTGATGGAATTGCTATAGGTTATCGAGCGGGGGCCGAAATTGCTGACATGGAATTTGTGCAATTCCATCCGACAGCCTTGGCTTATGGCGAGGGTTCTCGCTTTTTGTTGTCGGAGGCATTGCGTGGTGAAGGTGCCCGACTGATTAACGAAGAAGGACAACCGTTTCTTTCGAAGACTGAAGATGAGTTGTCTTCTCGTGATCGCGTGGCGCGTGCGATTGCGCGGGAAATGGAACGTGCAGGTTGTGCTTACTTGACGTTTAGTGGAACGGATGCAGATTTTGTCCGAGAGCGATTCCCACTCATTGCGGAACGGTGTCAGCAAATCGGCCTAGATTTGGCCACTGATCCAATCCCGATTGTTACTGCTGCCCATTATGTAATGGGAGGCATTCGGACAGATCAAGAAGGACGGACAACTATCCCGCGGTTGTTTGCGGCGGGAGAGGTGGCGTGCACGGGGGTGCATGGTGCGAATCGTCTGGCGAGTAATTCTTTGCTTGAAGGACTCGTCTTTGGTGCTGCTGCGGCCCGTGTCATGTGTCGAGACGAGACGAGACGATCGCAGAAGCTTCCGTCATGTGTTCCTCAGAGAGTGACTTCGAATTCGAGTATTACGGATGTACATGATATTGAAGATCAAGCGCGAACGCTTTTATGGGATCATTGTGGTTTATTTAGAAATCGAGAAGGGCTACGAAACGCTCTCGATGCTTGTCGAGGATGGCGTCAGGAATTCGATGAGTCTGGGGCGTCTCCGCGACTACAAAGCATTGTAACTGTCGGGGAGCTTATCGCGCGCTCGGCGCTTCGGCGCGAGGAAAGTAGGGGAGCTCATTACCGAACAGATTTCCCAAACCGGAACGATATAGACTGGTCGCGGCATACGACCATCTCAAAGTATGAGGATAGGACTTAATGGCGTCTAAACAGCACGGTTTTGTGACTGAGATCACACCGCAGACTGAGGATTTTTCACGTTGGTATACGGATGTTATTCGACGAGCTGAGCTGGCTGATTACTCTCCTGTAAAGGGCAGCATGGTGATCCGGCCATATGGATACGCTATTTGGGAGTTAATGCAGTCTGATCTCGATAAGAGGTTTAAGGAGACCGGACATGTCAACGCGTACTTTCCTTTGCTTATACCAGAAAGTCTTCTCCGAAAAGAGGCAGCACATGTGGAGGGTTTTGCTCCGCAGGTGGCGTGGGTTACGCGTGGCGGAGATGAAGAATTAGAAGAACGTTTAGTTATTCGACCCACCTCGGAAGCGATTATTGGAACGATGTATGCCAAGTGGGTGCAGTCATGGCGTGATCTACCTATTTTGATTAATCAGTGGGCTAACGTAGTGCGCTGGGAAAAAGTCACTCGGCTTTTTCTTCGAACGACCGAATTTCTTTGGCAAGAAGGCCATACCGCACACGAGACAAGTGAAGAAGCCGAAGACGAGGCTCGTAAGATGCTCCGTGTGTATAAAGACTTTCTTGAGAACGAACTCGCCATGCCAGTACTCGATGGGAAGAAAACCGAGAGCGAAAAGTTTGCAGGCGCATTACATACTTATTCAGTTGAAGCGTTGATGGGAGATGGAAGGGCGCTTCAAGCCGGCACATCACACAATCTTGGTCAAAACTTTGCCAAAGTGTTTGACATTAAGTTTCAGGGGCGAGACAAATCTATGCAGTACGTGTGGCAAACTTCGTGGGGTATGACTACCCGTCTTATAGGAGCGGTCATCATGACTCATGGTGACGACAGTGGTCTTATTTTGCCCCCCCGTGTTGCACCGACACAGGTTATTCTTGTGCCGATCCCCCGCGGTGACTGGAAACAAACGGTATTGCCCAAAGCGAAGGAAATAGCGTCGTCCTTACGGGAAGCAGGTGTGAGGATTGAGATCGACGATCGAGAAGAGTACAAACCGGGATGGAAATTTTCGGAATGGGAGATGCGGGGGGTGCCTCTTCGTCTTGAGATCGGTCCGAAGGACATCGAGCAGTCTCAGGTTATCTTGGTGCGTCGAGATACGGGAGAAAAACTACCAACTCCAATGGAGGGACTATCAAATCAAGTTACTCAACTTCTTGAAACGATTCAAGCGGCACTTTTTGAACGCGCCATTAATTTTCGAAATGAGCATACCCACCGCGTTGGTTTAAAAGATGATTTTGTAAATCTTTTTAAAGGGCGTCCTGGTTATGTGGTAGCGCCGTGGTGTGGTGGCAAGTTGTGCGAAGCAAAGATCAAAGAAGAAACACAGGCAACAATCCGCAATATTCCTTTTGATGCGTCTTCCTCCGGAGGTAGTTGTATCTCGTGTGGTGAGGCTAGCCAAAGTGACGTGTACTTTGCTAAGTCGTACTAGCGAGAATTAACGAAATCGAGACACTCGTTTTAGCTCGGTTCCAGCGCCGTAAGCTTATGTTACTTTGATGATTCTGGCTTGTTGAGCCATTAATGAAAACAATCTCGAGTTTGGAAAGTAGTCGCCTCTCACTCTGATTTGCTGTGCGGGTGCATGCAGTCCCTATTGCACACGAACTACGAGCGCCGCACGTCTATTTAAGCGTCTTGTTTCTTCCCGTGAGTTGTCGTGTTTGGGGCGTTCTTCGCCGTAGCTAATCGTTTGTAGCCGGTTACCGCCAACACCCAGGTCGGTTAAGTAATCTTGTACCGAATTAGCACGACGGTCTCCAAGAGCAAGGTTGTATTCATTTGTTCCGATGTTACAGGTATGTCCCTCGATTTCAATCCTGAGATTGGGGTCTTCTTCAAGAGCTGCTACGACCTCATCGAGCACTCTCGCAGCTGCCGGACGAAGGTTGTACCGATCAAAGTCGAAGTGCACATCTTCAAACACATACTCTCTGACAGGAGCTGGTGGTGGGGCACTTACCTGAATATTTGCGGTATCTGATGCTGAGCCTCCTAGTCCATCCGTTACGGTTACGCTAACCGGAACGGGACCGGCCTGATCGGGCGCGATCCAACGCGTTGTTGCGCGGTCAGCAGAATCTTGGAAGCTACCGGTTGGCGCATTCCAACGGTAGGTTAGAGCGTCGCCATCTGGGTCAGCAGCATCTGCACGTAGACGAACTTCTTCTCCGAATTCAACCTCACATGGTTCACACGAGATAGTCACGGTTGGAAGTCGGTTTGGCTCGTCAGGCGGCGGTGGTGGTGGTGGTGGCACGTAGACTCTGACGCCTGGGTGGTAACTAAGCCGAGCGATGAACCCTATACGGTCTGCTTGTGGAATTATTTGCCCAACCAAAGACCTCGAAGTATGGCGAGCGGCCCATGTTAAACCGGATCCAAGAGAAAAACCGTTATGTTGCCACTGTACGCCAACAACAAGATCTAAAGGGGATCGATGAGACAGACTTAGACCCGAAATGCTTCCATCTGTTCCGGTCAAAGGCGTCGCCAATTTCAAAGAATCAGTAGTGAGAATGTCGCCAAGGACTTCTCCGAATACGCGAATCGATCCATGAACAGGTGCACCCACACCAAAACCCCATTGCATGCTGTTTGGAAGTTCGATTCCGGCGGGATCTTTTCGAAGTACAAATTCAGAGTGGGCGGCAATTTCAGCATTGCCCACCGCTTTACTCATGACGAGACCGACCGCACCGTCAAGCTCACCGGTAGTTGTCCCTGCTTTTTTGTCACCAGTTGGAAGTTTCACCCAACCACGGACAGCTAGTGCAAGAGGTGCTTGTTGTCGCTCACTCAAGACGTTCGCTTTTAAACCAATTACGACATCGCCAAAGTTGTTGCCGCTGAATGCCGAGTTGGCATGTGGGAAATCTACGATTGCACCACCCACGTTGGGTTGCCCAGACTGAAACAGTGGTCTTAAGTCTCTATCGATGCGCGTTAAAACGCCGACTGAACCGAAAACTTCAGTACGTTCTCCGACACCGACCGCAAAACTTCCTGCCACGGTTTGAACGGCGCTAAAACCTTGCTCGTAATTAAAAGTAGAGAGGTGGCCGGCTGCGGCAACGGATCCATTATCAAGAACTTCAGCCGTCGGCACAAACCAGAGGCCGGTATCTCCAAGAAATGTAGTTCCGGAAGGACGTGTTTCTTCTTGCGCAACGGCAACGGTTGTAAAAAACACGAGCGACAAAGCTGCAAATATTGAATATCTGAACCATTTTTGGGTCCGCATTAGATAATCATCCTTATTACTTAATGATAGTCGCTTAATTCCGACCCTAACTACCGTCGAAATGGTACGGTTTCAAGGACAAACAAGTCAACGCTGTCATGGATTAGTCATTTTTTGGCTTTCCAAACAGCCATGCGATTCCAATGCTCAAGATATAGAGTACGACCATCGGAGCGGCCATCATAGTCAAGGTGACAGGATCACCGGTTGGCGTCAGTACCGCAGCGAATATAAATATTATCAAGATGGCGTATTTGAAATTCTTGATCAGGAATCCAGGTGTTGCTACTCCCATTCTGGCGAGAAAGAACACGATAGTTGGCAGTTGAAACACCACGCCGCATGCGAGGACAAGTCGAACGTACAACGTAAAAGCAGGTTGGACACGTGGCATGAAAGCCATGTAATCACTACTGAAGCCTGCGAAAAATCCCCAAGCGATCGGAAACAGGATGTAATGCGCAAATAGTGCACCACCAATAAAAAACCCGGAAGCTAAACCAACGAATGGGTACGCAAATTTTTTTTCGTGTGCATAGAGACCAGGTGCAACGAAGAGCCAGAGTTGAGACATGGTCACAGGGGTGGCGATAAGTAGGCCGGCCAGTGCCGCCATTTTTATATTGAGGAAGAATGCCTCTGCTGGTTCGGTATAGATGAGTGTGCCACCTTCGGGGAGCACATCAGTTAACGGCTCCATAATGAAATCAAAGATCGGTTCAATGAAGGCAAAACAAATTAGCACGCAAACCACAAGCGCTGAGATAGAAATAACCAGACGGTGCCTCAGCTCATCGAGATGATCTAAGAACGACATTTTCCCCGCGCCGTCTTCCCGGTCAGGCGTCTCGTCGTTTTCGATTCGCTTGGTAGGGTCGGATTCTTTGGGGGTTTGGTCAGGCGAAGGGACCAGTGCCATCTCGAAACGGGGTTACGTGCCTACGTCAGGCTCGGTTGGGTGAACGCCAGAGGCGGGGGCGGCAGCAACTTCGGGTTTATTTGAGTTTTTGATAGATTTAGAGTTTTCGTTAAAAGTACTTTTGTCGGCTGGCTTTTCCTCGATTCGAATTTCTTCGTCAAGGGTATTCCGAAGGTCGTTTGAGGCGCGCTTGAATTCGCCGAGGCTCTTGCCGAGGGATCGGCCGAGTTCTGGCAATTTGCGTGGCCCGAAGACGATTAGCGCAATCACGAGGATGATGATCATCTCTGGTACGCCAACTGGACCCATGTTCGGTAACTCCTAGATTCTGTAACGAAACAAAATGTAACTCTGGTCATTATAGAAACGTGGCCCCTTAAGGGTCAAGGTAGACTAGGTTGGAGGATCGCCAGAAGTTGTTGCTGTACAGCACCTTATCTGGTACTATCCGGCTCGTGCGTGGCCTGACTTTTTCAGCTCTCAGCGTTAGCGCAGTCGTCGTATCTTCGACGGTGGGCGGCTTACTTGGTGGCCAAGTTCTTGCGCGTCAAGATTCTGCAAACCAACAGTTTGATACGTTTGCTACTGCGCTTGCCGCAGTAGAGGCTAATTACGTTGATGATATCGAGACCGACCGGCTTGTTTACGGAGCTATTTCAGGGATGCTGCAAACCCTCGATCCCCATTCAAGCTTTATGGATCCTCGGTCTTACGCTCAGTTGCGTGAGAGACAGGAGGGTCGATATTACGGTCTTGGTATCCAGATTAACGTGTTTGATGGCGCGATAACGGTCATGAGCCTTTTTGAAGGCTCGCCAGCCTATCGGTCTGGTATCAGACGGGGTGATGTGATTGCCGAAATTGAGGGTGAGAATGCGATCGGCATGAGTAGTGACGAGGCCGTTGGTTTACTACGGGGGCCAAAGGGAACGTCCGTCAATGTTGCGATGCGGCGAGATGGGTACGACGAGTTTATTCCGTTGGACGTTGAGCGAGACGAGATTGCAATAGCAACAGTTGAGGCAGCATTTATGGCCGATACTGAAACTGCGTATGTTCGTCTCGGTGATTTCTCAGAGACAAGCAACGAAGAGTTGACTCGTGCATTAGCTGACCTAAGTGAGAACGGTTTCTCTCGACTAGTCCTTGATCTAAGAGGCAACCCTGGTGGGCCGCTTGATCAGGCAATAAAGGTTTCCAATCAGTTTTTACCGCGCGGTGACATGATTGTCTACACACGAGGAAGAGTTTCCAATTCAGATCAGGATTACCACGCGCGTGACGAGGGTCTCTATACCGATCAACCACTCGTTGTCTTGGTAAATCGAAATAGTGCTAGCGCGTCTGAAATTGTTGCAGGCGCAATTCAAGATCATGACCGAGGGCTTATTGTTGGAGAAACAACTTTTGGTAAAGCGCTGGTACAGTCGATATATAGAGTTAGCCATGGCGCAGGACTTGGATTGACAACGGCACGCTACTTCACTCCAAGCGGACGGATGTTACAACGGCCTTGGGACGGTACTTTTGATGAGTATTTGACGTACTCGTTACGCGAGCCTGAGGTTCCTGTTCATGCCCCATCGGATCGCAAACTCACCGATTCTGGTCGTGAAATCTATAGTGGTGGTGGGATTGAGCCAGACCATTTTGTGACAGGGCCAATAGAGGGGTTTGATCCTTCTCGATTTGGTCGGATACTCCAAGCGCGCGGAGAATTTGTTAGCTTTGCGCAGCGGTTTACGGCCTCAGGAGACAACCGAGTCACGCTTGATGGGTATGGCCGAGAGGTCGTTAGTCGAGGATTTAAAATCGATCAACGCCTGCTCGACGAATTTAAGAAGCACGTGATTGAAAATGGTTATACGGTCGATGATGAGGCTTTTGCGTCAGATATCGATTTTATCCGTGCAATGATCCACTTTGAAATCGATACTGACCTTTTTGGTGAAGCAGAAGCGCGGGACAACCTTTTTGAGCAAGATCCACAGGCTCAATTTGCACTGACTATTTTTGATGAAGCTGAAGCGTTATTGGGACTAAAAGCAGCCGATTCTGTTTCTGCATCTAGGTAGATCGCTTGCCGGTGTAATAGGTACCTTGTTAAAATTTAGCGATCGTTGTATTGGATGGTATGGAGTAGCTCACGCATAACGTGTGGACCGACCTCGTACTTATTTGTTTCTTGTGAAGATACCTGCGCATTAGCGAGATTGTAACAGCGTGGAGTCGGAGCGTTTCCAGCCGCTCGACAGGTAAATTGGATAATCCAGTATTCCTGCCGGCGCGGCTTTTTTTGTTTGCCTTGTTGGGTTTTGATTGATGCGGTTAGACCATATCGAGATTGCTGGTTTTAAAAGTTTCCCAGAACGCACTGAGCTAGCATTTGATGACGGAGTGACCGCCATTGTCGGTCCTAATGGTTGCGGTAAAAGTAATGTAATTGATGCTATTACTTGGGTTTTAGGGGAGCAGAGTGCCCGCAGCCTTCGGGGCGAGCGCATGGAAGATGTAATTTTTAGTGGTAGCGACGAAAGGCGTCCAACGGCTTCGGCTGAGGTTCGTATCCAATTATCGAAAGTAACGGCAGCACTGCAGAACGTCGGTACTGGCTTGGAAGTGCAAACAATCGACGACACACCGCAGAAATTCACTGAAGGGAATCAAGTTGTCAACGGGAATGCTAATGCGATTAGCGATACCGAACCGTCGTCAGTCGTCCCGACTACTGTGGTGGCCGTTCCAGGAACAGAAACCAGAGACGTTCTTTCAGAGTTTGAAGATTTTGATCGACCGGTAGTTACGCGTGATATTGAGGTGGCACGCAGACTGTATCGATCTGGTGAGAGCGAATACTTAATCGACGGGCAGGTTTGTCGCTTGCGAGACATCCAGGACCTACTGATGGATTCTGGCGTCGGTGTGAAGGCCTATGCTGTTATTGAGCAGGGGCGTATCGGTCAGATTCTTGGTGCTAGACCGACAGAACGCAGACAGCTTTTGGAAGAAGCTGCTGGAATTACAAAATACAAATCACGTCGTCGGTCCGCGGAACTTAAGTTAGAAGCCGCCCAACAGAATCTGACCCGCGTCGATGACATTGTATTTGAGGTCGAAAAGCAACGTATAGCATTGAAACGTCAAGCCGCAAAGGCACGTAGGTATAGACGTTTGAGGGAAGAATTGCGCCGTTGGGAAATGGTGTCGTTCGTTCGACGTAGTGAAGCACTAGTGGCAGATATCAAGACGGCTGAATCCCTTTTGAGCGAAGCTGTTGTTCTGGAAGGATCGCAGGCGGCTTCGCTATCTGGTTTCGAAAATGATCAGGCGCGTCTTCGGGTAGAACTAGTTGAGTCTGATCAATCTGTGACAGCGGTTAGAGATCTGGCTCATCAGAAAGAACTCGAACTGGAGCGTCGGCAACAGAAACTTGATTTTGACCGCCAACAAGTTGCTGATTTAGAGGTTGCACAGAACGGTGGGTCAGAGGCATTGCATTCCTTGACTGCTAGAAGTGGCCCAGTTACTGATGAACTTCGTATGCAGAACGATGCACGGGATAGGTGTGAGCAAGAACGAGACGTTTCTGCGAAAACGTTAACGCAGGTCGAACAGGCATTTCAGGGCGCACAGCTTGCTATCGAAGGTCATGAGGGTGATGTTGAAGCTGCAAGAAGTGAAATATATGCCGCGGCTAATGCTGCCACTGCGCTCCAGAATGTAATTGAAAATTCGACTGTAGCGGCCTCACGAATCTCGGAGTCGTTGTTAAAGTTAGATGTTGAGACCACTGAAATTCAGGCAGATGTTCAACGAACTACGGAGGGTCGGTCGAAAGCGGACAAAGAGGTGCTTCGACTTAGTGAACGTATTGAATCAGCTCAATCAATTTGTCTAAAAAGAGAGTCTGAATTAGGGGTCTCAAAGACCGATGTTGAAAATCGAGTTGAGGATATTCGTAAAAGAGAGCACGATTTAGCATCAAGGCGTGCTCGGGTTCAATCGCTCGAAGAACTTGAGGCAGGTCGAACCGATTACGAAGAGGCCGCTCGAGTAGTACTCGGATCTGACGACAGTATTGCGCACAATGGCTCTGTTGTTGACCACCTAGAGGTCGATCGGGAATTTGAATTCGCGGTTGAATCATGTCTCGGTGAACTATTGCAGTATGTTGTCGTCGATTCGAGGCGCGATGCTCTTGCCGGTGTCGAACTAGCTACAACGCATGGCGCAGGTCGATGTGGGTTTTTGATTAGTGATGAGCTTAATCATAGCGATATGTCTGAAATTCCACCTCATCCAGCACTTCAGTCACTGTTTAGTCTTGTCCGGCTGTCTGGGCCCGGTGAATCAGTAGTTGGTCGACTTCTCAAACGTCGTTGGTTAGCGCCATCAATGGAAATAGCTACGGAAGCAGCATCACTTACGCGTGATCCGATTGTGACACTCGACGGAGTGGTTGTACGTGGGGCGGAGTTGCTTCACGGAGGAATAAAGCAGGACGCGCGTGGTTTACTTGCGGCGAAGCGGGAGATTCGAGAGTCACGAGTTCGTATTGCTCATGATGTTGAAACGATAGATCATCTTTCTCGTGAACTTGTGGTGAGGAAAGAACATGTCGCAAGAGAACACAATGCAGTCGAAAAACTAAAGAGCGAACGACACGAGGCAGAGAAAGAGCTTGTTAGCTGTCGCATGCACCTCCAGCAGCTTGATGACGAACATGTTCGACTAAACGACAAGCTCGAATTGATTCAGGCAGAAAGAAGGCAGGCGACTGAAGAACGAGACGGCCTCGAAGCAAAAAAAAGAGAGGCGAGTGAGTCGATTAGTCGACTCGAATTTGAGCAGCGTTCGGCTGATGAAAAATTCATGGGTGCCCAAGGTGATTTGTTAGAAGCGCGGGAGTCTGTAAACACACTCCGGCAGAATGTCGACGATGCGAAGGCTACGCACGCCGCCCTTTTGGAGCGCACCACCGCATTGGCAGCAGATGTTAGGCGACTTGAAGAGCAGAAGGATGATTTACGTCATCGCATTCGTGCTCGTGAACAAGAGAATGAGCGCGTAACGAGTGAGCGAGGACGTTTGTTAGAAGAGGTCAAAACATCTGAGATGCAGTGCCAGCACGATGCGGAGTCGTTTGCGGGAATTCGACAGAAGATAGTTGCGCTGGATGGGCAAGCGGAACAACTTCGAACAAGCATCTCCTCGCAGGACGAGAGCGTGCGCGCCGCTCGGGACGCACTCGATCGGGCGAAGTCGGACGTTAGTCGGCGTGAGATTGAGCGGGCAACGGCAATCGCAGATTTGTCGCATCTTGGTGAGTCGTGTTTTGAGCTTGTTCAGATGACGCTCGAGGCGACCGCAAAAGAGGTTGTGCGGTTAGAAGAGGAAGGCTCTTTAGTACCAGACCCATCCCTATTCCGTTCTGTGCCACAGGCGGTCGACTCTATTGAAGAATCTGACGATACTGGTTACGACATTGAACCAGATGATCAGGACGGTGAGGTTGTGGCTAGTAACGAAAAAATGACAGATGCCGATGGTCTGATAACGGAATTACGTTCAAAGATTGAGCGTGTTGGTCCGGTAAATATGATGGCAATCGATCAGTTTGATGAGCTTGAAGAGAGACACGAGTTTTTGACAGTCCAGCGCCGTGATTTAGTTGATTCGATTGCAGCGACTGATGAGGCCATTAAGCGAATCGATAGGACGACGAGGGAACGCTTCCAGGAAGCATTCGTTGCTGTTAATGAACATTTTCAATTTACATTTGAAACATTGTTCGGTGGCGGGCGTGCCGGTCTCATGTTGTTGGATGAAACGGATGTTTTAGAGAGTGGTATCGATATCATTGCGCAGCCACCAGGTAAGCGACTCCAAAATATTCAACTGTTGTCTGGTGGCGAAAAAGCTCTTACTGCCATGGCTCTAATGTTTGCAATCTTTAAGTACAAACCAAGCCCATTTTGTCTGCTCGATGAGATCGATGCACCGCTCGACGATGCTAACATTGGACGTTTTGTTGATATGCTGCGAGGCCTTCAAGAACGCACACAATTTGTTTTAGTCACCCACAACAGAAAGACAATGGAAATTGCCGATCGGTTGTACGGAGTTACGATGGAGGAACCTGGAGTGTCTAAATTGATTTCGGTTGATATGCACTAGGTTCCGTCGTAGTAGTCCACCGAAATTCTGAAGCATCAATTTACTGGTTCAGACTAAATTCAATTCCAGAGCAAGAACAAAAACCGATACAAAGAAGTTCAGCGCGGTGAATTCCGGCTTCGAGATGATCGTGGTCGATTGTCAGAACTACCTCGTCCCTCAGGTCTGCCGCTACCTTTCGGTTTGTCGCCTTCGGTACCTTTATTTCCGTCGTCAGAATCTTCACCGCCAGGAAGAAGAGCTTTACGACTGAGTCGGACTTTGCCGGAAGGGTCAACATTAATAACTTTGACCATCACTTGGTCGCCTTCGTTAAGTTCGTTGCGGACATCATTTACCCGGTAATGAGCAATCTCAGATACGTGGAGTAACCCATCTATGCCTGGAAGAATTTCAACAAATGCGCCAAAATCTGTAATGCGTTGAACTTTCCCGAGGTAACTTTTGTTTAGTTCTGGACTTGCCGTCAGTTCTTCAATGATACTGATCGCTTTTTGGGCCGAGGTCTCGTCCGTTGACGCAACATTGACACGACCGTCGTCTTCGACGTCGACCTTAACGCCAGTCTGGGCAACTATGCCTCGAATTGTTTTTCCGCCTGGACCAATTACGTCGCGAATTTTGTCGACCGGAATCTGAATCGTGATAATTCGAGGCGCGTGAGTTGAAATCGATTCACGAGGCGATGCGAGTGTAGTATCCATCTTTTCAAGAATATGCAGGCGTCCTGAGCGAGCTTGAGCTAGCGCCTCTTGCATGATTTCTGTTGTAATACCTGAAACTTTAATGTCCATCTGTAAAGCGGTTATACCTTCACTTGTTCCGGCGACCTTGAAATCCATGTCGCCGTAGTGATCCTCGGCGCCAGCAATATCTGACAGAACAGCATGCCGACCGTTCTTTTCGTCAAGAACAAGTCCCATCGCGATTCCGGCGACTGGTCTTACCAATGGAACACCAGCATCCATCAGTGCCAAGGTGCCCCCGCAGACCGTTGCCATTGAAGAGGAACCGTTTGATTCCAATATGTCTGAGACTACCCGCACCGTGTAGGGGAATGTATCTTCGGCTGGTACCATTGGAGCCAAACTTCTTTCCGCGAGATTGCCGTGACCGATTTCTCGCCGGCCAGGTCCTCTCATCCATTTCACTTCACCAACGGAGAACGGTGGAAAGTTGTAGTGCAACATAAAACGCTTGTAACTTTCGCCGTCGACACTTTCAATCTTCTGTTGATCGTCCGCGGTTCCCAGCGTAGCCGTCACTAATGCTTGGGTTTCTCCGCGCGTAAATACTGCAGAGCCATGTACACGGGGAAGTACACTCACTTCAGACCATATGTCCCGGACTTCATCGAAACGTCTACCGTCGAGTCGTTGTCCGCGTTCTAGGGCCTCGTCCCGAAGGACTTGTTCCTTGAGTTCCTTGAATACGTGACCAACGGCCGATTTTCTTTCCGAGTCATCCTCCGGAATGGATTCGATGAGGCTGTCATAAACATGACCGACTTGTGCGTAATTCTCGATCTTGTCTTTGATGCGCATGGCCTCTGTTAGAGGGCCTAATACTTGTGACTCGACTTCACTTTTAACAGCAGGGTCGATGGATTTCGTACTGACTTCAGTTTTCGGTTTACCGATAGCCGAAGCCATTTTTTCGATTTCTAAAACGATCTCTCGTATTGCTGCATGACCCTCTTCGAGGGCTTTTAGCATCATGTCTTCAGCTATTTCCTTAGCACCTGCTTCTACCATCATGACGGCATCACGACTACCTGCGATAATGAGATCGAGGTCGCTCCGTTTTCGTTCCGAGAATGTCGGATTGATCACGAATTCATTTTCGACGAGACCAACACGAACAGCGGCTATCGGAGTCGAAAATGGTATAGATGAAATTGAAAGCGCTGCGGAGGCTCCAGTAAGTGCAAGGACATCAGAGTCGTTCTCAGGATCAGCAGACAAGAGAAATGCAATGACTTGTGTTTCACGTCCCCATCCCTCTGGGAATAATGGCCGCAGCGGTCGGTCGATGAGGCGACTCGTCAGGACTTCTTTTTCAGTAGGCTTGGCCTCGCGCTTGAAGAATCCACCAGGAATGCGGCCTGAGGCGTAGGCATACTCTCTGTAATCAACCGTTAGCGGAAGGAAGTCGATGCCTTCACGCGCATTCGGTGCTGCGCATGCGGTTACGATGACAACGGTGTCACCGTACCTGACAGTTACAGCTCCGTCAGCCTGTTTGGCCAATTTGCCTGTTTCAATTATCAATGGGGAGCGACCGACATTCACTTGCGCGGTGTGCATAGGGTTTGACTCCAGTCTTTCGATTGTTGCGAAGTGACGGAGAATTGGAGGGCGGTCTTTGTGAGACCGGTCATTTGTCTCGCGTCTATTTGCGGATGCCGAGTCGTTTAATAAGCCCTGTGTATCGCTCGGAATCTTTACTTTTTACGTAGTCGAGAAGGCGTCGCCGTCGCCCGACCAGTTTAAGAAGGCCACGACGTGAGTGATGATCTTTGACGTGTGTTTTGAAATGATCAGTTAGATAACTGATCCGCTCACTCAGTATCGCAATTTGGACTTCAGGCGAACCTGTGTCGCTGCTGTGTGTTTGATACGAGCCGATAAGTTCTGACTTTCGCTCCTTGGCAAGCGCCACTTGTAACTACCTCTCTCTATTTCCTTTACAGTCTGTTAGCGTAACAGCCGATCCTACACTAGAACAATCATGGGATGCAAAATCAGTGCTTCATCTGCTTTCGCGATTGCCAATAGAGCACCTTGGTCATTACAGAGTCTGACGAGCCCTGTCCCCCATTCTCGATCCGCGGACAGGATATCTGCACGAGACAGATCATTGCCGTGAGACGTTCGTTTCTTACCATTCGTCGTTACAACGAGTTGGGGCAAATCGGGAAGAAGTTCTGAAATCGGTAGTAGATGCCTTTCAAGATCAGGCGCTATATTTTCTAGCCGACCAAGGTCAGTAGATTGCTGAAGTCTAAAAGTACCGCTTTGCTCTCGACGAAGTGTTTCCAGGCACGCGCCACAGCCGAGAGAGATGCCGAGATCGTGAGCTAGTGACCGCATATAAAATCCAGGCTCGCAATTGACTCGGCAACGTATGTGTGACCGGGTGATATCTAGGATGTTGAGTTCATGCACTGTTACTTCAACAGCTTCAGGCTTCACCGGTTTGTGGTGTCTAGCTAGTCGATAGGCGCGGACCCCTTTGATTTTTTTTGCCGAAAACGGTGGTGGAGTTTGCATGAAAGTTCCGCTGAAGCGTGCTGCAATTTCCCTGATCTCTTTTTCGCTTGGTGGTCTAACCGGTCCAGAGCCAGACTGATTTTGTGAATCGGTCACAACAGTACCGGTGATATCGTATGTGTCGGTCGAGAGACCGAGTCGAATCAATCCTTCATAAACCTTCGGTCCTACTGCAAGTAGTGAAGCGAGTCTAGTTGCTTGCCCAATGACTAAAGGAAGTACGCCGGTCGCTATCGGATCGAGTGTCCCTATATGTCCGACTCGTCGAACGCCGGAGATGCGGCGTACACGAGCGACAACGTCATGTGAGGTTATATTTTGAGGCTTATCGACAACGAGTACACCATCCATCATCAGACCTTAGATTCGAGGTTTAAAGGATTTGGTGGATTGAGGACGCGGTAAATTTGTTTTAAGAGTTTCGATTCCAATTCTGATTGTGGCATTGCGGTTGAAAAACCTGCTGCATTACGGTGTCCACCACCTCCATAGAAAACGGCGACTTGTCTGACGTCGATGTTCGCTTTGGAACGCAGACTTACACGTGTACTCAGAGTTTGGGTTCGGATCATGATGACTGCCTGAACACTTTTCGCAGAGAGTGGCAGATTGATCAAGCCCTCCATGTCGTCTGGGGGGCAGTCTGTTTTTTGCAGTAGAGCATCGTCGACTTTTAGGATGGCGACACGACCGTCGCACTCGAGTTGCATTCCGTCTAAGAGAGCACCTGTTAACTTAATCTTACCGATTGAACTGTTTTGATAGACAGCAGCTGCAACGTCGGCGACAATCACTCCCGCTGCGGCCACATGGCGACAGATATCAAAGGTTCGAGGTGTGATGTTGGCATGTCGAAAAGAACCTGTGTCAGTCAGAATGCCAACGTACAGGCCGATTGCAATTTCTGGTGTTAATGGAACATTGAGTTCTTTAATGAGATCGTACACTTGTTCGGCGCATGCGGCTGCAGTGTCATCATGCCAGTTATAGTCGCCGTACATCGCGTTTCCGGCGTGGTGATCGATATTGATGATCACACCGCGGTCAAGTCCATCGACTTCTGTACGTGACAGTGCGCCACATTCCATGATCACCGCTACGTCGTAGTCGTGCTTGACGATGTCGGCAATCTCGATTGTGGAAACACCTGGTAAAGTCTGGAGATAAGGTGGAGGGGGGTCGTGATTAATGATGCGAACGGTCTTACCAAGCGTTCTTAGAGTGTGCCCCAGAGCCAGCTGTGATCCGATTGAATCTCCATCAGGCCTTGCATGTGACGATAAAATCACTCGCGAATATTTTGTTAGAGCCTTTGCGACTGCGGTGAAAGAATTAGGGTTCATATTCTTCTATTGCGTCGTCGTCATTCAATTTTCCGAGGGTTTCTTGATCTCGGTTCGGTTGTTGGTTCTCGATTTCAGTAAAGATTTTTGCGAGTCGGTCCTGCTGTTCTAATGTTTCATCGTACATAAATCTGAGTTCTGGAACGTGTCTGAGTTGTAGGCGTTGTCCGATTGCTCGCCTTAGATAAGTTTTCGCTCTTCGAAGCCCCCGTGCAGTATCACGACGGTTACTTCCATCAAGAACCGTGTAATAAATACGAGCAAGCTGTAAATCGGCGTTCATTGATACGTGGGTGATCGTGACGCCAGACACAGCAGGATCGCGTACTGTCCTCGTTAGTAATGTGGCGAGTTCCATTCGTACGCGCTCCGCAACGCGTTCCACTCTAGTGCCGTGCGCCATAGTGCTTAATCGTAATGCTAGGTGAGCCACTCGAGCTCACTGGAAATAATTAAGCCTGGATTATGTCGATCGATCTCAGTTTCGACAGAGATTAGTGCTTTATCGACGCCATCACGATGGGTCGAGACTGCCAAGATACTGAGTTGGGCTTGTTTGTGAAAATCATTGTAGTCCGTCTCGGCAAGTGCCACATTGAGCTTCTGAAGACGGGTTTTTATACTCGTTAGTACTCGCCTTTTGTCCTTAAGTGAGCGAGACCCCGGAATGTGCAACACGATGGTCAGAAGTCCGACAGCAGGCACCGGTCCGTCAAAGTCAATGAATTAGAGTGTCGCGGCGATTTTTTCGATCGTGAATGACTCGACGACGTCTCCGATTTTGATATCAGAATAACGTTCAAAAGCGAGCCCACATTCAAGTCCATTTTTAACTTCATTGACGTCATCTTTAAATCGGCGAAGAGAACCAATGCGACCCTCATGTACTACCACGCCGTCACGCACGAGACGGGCCTGGGCATCGCCTGACCGCGTAATCACACCCTCGGTGACCATGCAGCCTCCTGCTGTACCGAATTTGGGCACTTTGAATGTATCTCTGATTTCGGCTTGTCCTAATGATGTTTCCTTCGTTGTTGCCTCAAGGAGGCCAGCCATCGCTTTCTTAAGTTCGTCGGTAATGTTGTAGATGACAGAATGTAGACGAATGTCGACGCCCTCACGTTCCGCTACCGAGGTGGCGTTTCTGTCTGGACGAACGTTAAATCCAATAACGATAGCTTTCGAAGTTGATGCAAGGAGGACATCTGACTCGCTGATGGCGCCAACAGCAGTACGAATTACCACAGTTTTGACGCGTTCATCACCGAGTTTGCCAATCGTCTGAGCGAGTACCTCGGCTGTGCCTTGTACGTCTGCCTTGATAACGATAGGTAGTTCTTTGGCTTCACCATCAGACAGTTGTTGTTGAAGCGATTCGAGCGTGACCTTTTGTCCTCGTCCTCCGAGTGCTTTTTCTTTGGCTTGGTTTTTACGAAGGACGGCAATCTGTCGTGCCTTCGAAGCATCTGTTACAGCTTGAAAAGCATCACCCGGTTGTGGTAATCCACTTAAACCAAGAACTTCAACTGGACTCGATGGCCCAACCTTCCGCGTTTTCTGTAGACGGTCATCTAGCAGGGCTCGTACACGTCCGACCTCAACGCCAGCAATAAAGTTGTCTCCCACGTGGAGTGTGCCATCTTGAACAAGAACAGTAGCGACCGGACCTCGGCCACGGTCCACTTTAGCTTCTAAAACTGTTCCAGTAGCCGCGCGCATTGGGTTGGCTTTATGTTCGCCTAATTCTGTGACCAATATGATCATTTCTAGGAGAGTATCGAGGTTTTGGTGATCTTTTGCGGACACGGGTACTGTAACGGTTGTTCCGCCCCAGTCCTCTGGAGTTAAGTCTCGTTCGGCCAGTTCCTGCTTGACTCGGTCTGGATTTGCGCCCGCTTTATCGATTTTATTGATAGCGACGATGATCGGGACTTTGGCGGCTTTTGCGTGGTCGATAGCTTCTTGTGTTTGCGGCATGACGCCATCGTCAGCTGCAACAACGAGCACGACGACATCAGTAACTTGCGCGCCGCGTGCTCGCATCAATGTGAATGCTTCGTGACCAGGAGTGTCAAGAAATACGATCT
>CEWR01156567.1_pt1 | contig 18293 bp, 10 predicted proteins | sample 356321 | NCBI WGS metagenome assembly CEWR01 (sample SAMEA2621551, study PRJEB7988) | marine metagenome | biome: marine biome (ENVO:00000447); feature: mesopelagic zone (ENVO:00000213); material: "saline water (ENVO:00002010), including plankton (ENVO:xxxxxxxx)" | depth 790 m
ATTATAAGGCGTACTAAATATTTTAAAGAATTCTGCCGTGCTTGTACCATTATACTCTAAACTACTGCTACCTTCTTGTTTATCAACGGTATTCAAACTAGCCCCACTGTTCCAATCCATTGTTGCATCACACGTGTCTAAATAATCGTCTGTGTTGATAACAACATCTTCTCCTGTGAAATCAGCAAAATATGGAAAATGATCACAACCTATACCCGTTTTACTTCCGATCGAAGTAGCATCTAATGCCATATCGGTGGCTTGCAAATTATAGTTATCGAGTGTAGACTGATCCATTATAAGTGTATTGACAATATAAGAATGCTTCACATCTAAATCATCAGATTTCCACATCATATAATCAATTGTTTTTTTGTTTATCCCAGTTGGAACACCATCTCCACCATCAAATTCTACACCACCAATCGTATATTTTACATCTTGACCCCACCCCATGTGTGAAGGTTCTAAATCGTCCAATACTAGCGTGTAAATTTCTCCTGCGTTCCGGTCTGCTGCTCTCACCACACGGTACCTAGTTGACTCAGGCTCAGAATTCCAGTCTCCAGTTGCCATAATCATGACATCTCCTGGTATTACAGCATGATTTCCATCGATAACTTCTCCAATAAAATCTGCTAATTCCATTGCGTGATTATTCTTCATAAAATGAATGTTGACAATAAGCAGATCTTTATCACTAACACTAGTAGGAAGATCTATCAGCGTTGCATGTGATCTAGCACCAGGACGTCCTTCCCACAAGATTGGGTAGCGACTAAAAAGGAATCTCCCTCCGCTTCCTTCTACTTCGGGAGTTGCAGGGTCGTATATATAATCACTCGATATATGCCACACACCGCCTAAAATCGACTCCATATAATTCTTAAGCCCTTGAGGTGTCTTCTCCAAGAACCTTGTCGGAGAATAGAACACTTCCTGACAAGCCCAAATATCGGCGTCTATGGCATTTGCTAATCGACTGAACTTTGCAATCCGGTCTCTATCTCCAGCATTCGCTGGATCTGTACCATCGTCCTGAGGAAAAATGGTTCCAAAAAAGGCATTGTACGAAGCGACTCGCAGTTTCACATTACTCGTTTTTTCTAAGGGAGAAAAATCTCCAGCAATTTGACTCCACCCAAAAGCAGAAAACATTATCATAAAAAGTAATGATAAAACCCCTACTTTTAAAGTGATTTTATTTTTGATTTTATATTTATTTTTTTTCATACTAAAAATATTAAATAATTAATTTTTTTATTTGTGTTATTCTTTTAAAGACTTTATACTTTAAGTTGTTAATACCCGAAAACAGCAATAATCTAATAAAGCTGACTAAATGATGAAATCATATTACCTCTAGTGGTTTTACTATTAAATCATATCGATCCTCTGGTGCAGAAATTGGTGACGTAGCTGTTCGCATTTTATTATAGCTATTCTCGGAAAAAGCATCGTACTCCAAATTTCCAGTTAGCAGACTAAAAGTTGTTCCTACTGTATTGTATATTCCTTTAAGTTGTATGGAATTGACCGTTTGCCCATTATCGGCATCAAACCAGGCCTCAAATGTTTTAAAGAACTCTGCTTTCTTTGTTCCTGTGTATTCTAAACAGCGGTTACCTTCCTGTGTATCAATGCTATTCAAATCTAAACCGTTATTCCATTCTGCCAATTCATCACAATCATCTAGAAAGTCTCCATTGCTAGAAACTGGAATTGTATGTGGCTTTAGGTGATTTTGTATTAATGCAATTTGACCTTTAATCATTTTTACACCGTCTCCAGTAAGTCTTAAATAAAAATCAGAAGAACAGTGTATATCGTCAGCGTCTAAAGTCAAAAAATATTGATCTTCAGAAATCATTGAAGTATCTTTAGCTGCTTTTGCAATGGCAGTACCTTCATCATATTCATCAAACATGGCAACATAACCTGTTGCAGGATCTCCGTTATCTAAATTAGCTAAATCTGTGAGATGTTTATTCGTATATTCGAGCATGTTAGGATATAATTCAAAACTCAGGTTACCTGCTTCTGGAATATTATTTCCCACAATGTCATTTTGCGCCCTAGCAGTAAAGAAGGTGATAAGACAAAAAGCTACTACGAACACTTTTCTAAGTGTTTTAATGTTTTTCATACATTCTTGGTTTTAGTTAATTGTTATTCAGTTCACTAAAGTAGTCTACACTCTTAAAATTTAATTAAAAAATGATTACAATAATAATAATTGTTATTGTAATTGTAATTATTTTTAGTTAATTTACTAGAGAATTCATTTAAATTAAAAAAATCTATAATTCAATAAATTAGTCTTTACAAAACATCATGAGAAATGGTGATTTATGAAAATCATATTCATACAGTCTTTCTTTTACAGACATATTTTTGTGTATGGCCTAATTCACTTTTTTTATACATAAAAAAACCAAAAATTGTGTCTAACAATTTTTTTTGGAGCGGGGCTCTAATCTAGATAGAGTTTTACTTTAAAATATTTAGCACAAGAAAAATCTTCATAGATAGAAATACTATGTTTTTTTTAAAACCTAATTAATTATAATTCCATTTCTCCGTATCATATGCTAAATTAAGGGGGCGTTGCTTTATATATGACCTCCTTAGAAATTGAACATATTTGATAACTACTATTCGCTTTTAAAAGCACTGCATCTCTCTTTTTAAGGTTCAATACGGTGTCATTCTCAACAATATTTGCCTCACCATTTATTAGAATTAGAATTTGTGCCGTTTTACTACTAGATGTATACAGCTTAGAATTATTTAAAGTAATTTGACTCAATTCAAAATCTGGTGCTGGACTTTTATAAATGCGTTCTATACCGTCGGTTTGTAGTTCACCATGCATAATATTTGGAATCGTCTCTTCAAAAACAACATATTTCAATAATTCATTTACATCAAGATGTTTTGGTGTCAGTCCCCCTCGTAATATATTGTCCGAATTGGCCATGAGCTCCATGTTCTGACCTTCTAAATAAACATGAGGAATCCCAGCGTCTTGAAAGACAGCTTCTCCTGGATTTGCTTTTATTATATTGAAAAAGTAAATAGAATAAATTCCTTTATCCAAAACAGATGTTTTTTTTGCTGAATCAACTGCCTTAGCAGCCCAATAATCAGGAATTGATATTAGCAACTTACCCAAGCATAATTTTTAACGTGTCCTTTAAGTGAAAATAATTTAATCATGTATTTCTGTTTTAAATTAATTTCGCGGATAACACAATAAAGCTTTCGATTTAGTCGTAAATTTAAATAGTATTTTATCGATAAATGCCGATAAGAAAAATTCATCATCTTGTCTGAATAAATATACTTTTCCTTCGCAAATCACTAACAATTAAACCGGTGGAAATGTGATTAAAACATCCATACCTGCTTCAGACTCATATGTAACTTCTTTTGTTTCGTAAGGCATAAAAAACTTAGAACCTACTTTAACACTATAACTCTCTCCATTTATTGTTACGAATCCGATACCTGTTGTTACTATACCGATGTAAAATGAAGCTGATTTTTTAACATAACTACCTTTGACTGCAATTCTATTCACTTTAAAGCAGTCCGTTTTCTGTGCATCTATTAAAATAGATTCATTGCTCTCGTTTTGAGTTTCTAACACTCTAGGATGACAAAAGAACTTTTCTTTTATGGCATCAACCGAAGTAGAATCATAATTAAACATGGAAAGTGCAAAATCGATTCCCCTGTTCATAAAGCGAGACTCTTCGGGTAATACATAACCACCACGTTCGAACTCAACACGAACAGCAAAATCTGTCGGCTCCATAATTTCCACCATAAAAACGCCCTCACCTATAGCGTGAGGCATACCTCCTGGAACCATAAAAACATCACCAGGTGTTACAGAAATTTTATCAAAACAAGAAAGCATCGCATCCGTATCTTGTTCTTCAATGATACGTTTAAACTCTTCTTTCTCGGGTGCATGTTGAAAACCAAAATAGATATATGGATCTTTAACATCCTCACGAATACTTAAAATAACATAAGCTTCCGTTTTTCCAGAATTACTATTCAAGTGCTCTTGAGCAAATGGAATGGTTGGGTGGCACTGAATATGAAGACGGATAGCCGAGTCCAAAAATTTCAATAAAAATTGAGTATTTGCACCATATTTTTTAAAATGAGCCTCACCAAGCATGGCGATAGGTAATTTTTCACAAAGTTCTTTAAGTGTTAACGTCTTGCCATCAACCTCAACTTCAGACAAACCTTCTTTAGTAAACTCTTCGCGACCTTTATTAACAGCGCGTGTTGTTGAGCCAATCCAGTCTTCTGGAAAGTGAGCATCTTTAGAATCTTTTTTACCTTCAAGTATGTCTAATTTCTTCCCTCCCGGATAGGTTCTCCAAACTCGGTTAGCAGAAAAAAAAAGTATATTCGGAATTTTCATTTTTTATAAATTTCAGTTAATTGTTATATAAATTTCCCCAGCTCAGCGATCAAACCATTTAGAGCGATGTAGGATGTAAAAAGAGAGAACACGAAAATGACACCTAAGAATACATTTGTTAAAGTCTTATTCCTATACTTCCCCATTAAATCTTTTTTATTGGTTAAGTAAATAATCCCACCTACTGTTGCTGGTAATATAAAAGCGTTAAGCGCCTGAGATACAATCATTATTAAAATTGGTCTCGCATCGAAAATTGGAACGATAAGTCCTAATAAAGAAATAGCACCAACAATAACTCTGTATTTAGTTAAGCTCATGTCTCTCTCAGAATTATTATAATCACAAAGCAACCATGGTAACATTAATACATTGGGAAACTGTGAAGACACGCCTGCTGAAATAATACCAATAGCAAATAAAGATGTTGCCAGAGAACCCGCTAATGGCTCCAACATAGAAATCATTTCTGATGCTTTCTCCATCGTTTTACCCTCAACATATAAAGTACCTGCAGCGGCAGCCATAATAGAAGCACTAATTATAAACATTAATACAGCAGCAACCATAGCGTCATTGCGTTGTTGCTTTTCATCTTTAAGAGTCCATCCTGCTTCTTTTACTAAAGTAGTACGAATGATAAATAATCCAGAAAAAACTGTAGTTCCAACAGTAGCAGCTATAATCAACATGGGGTCATCACCTCCTATTACTTCTGGTATTGCTGGAATTAAACCACCTAATACATCTCCAATTGGAGGCATCATAAAAAACAAATTTATTAAGAAACTAGCAGACATAATTGCTACTATTACAGCTAAAGAACGCTCAAAAAACTTTGTTTTGCCCATCCAAAAAATATAATAGACAAGAATTATAAAAAAGACTGCAAACGACAAAGGACTAATTCCTCCGTCTACAAAACTTTTAGACCACTCAAAACAGATTTCAGCAACAATGCCCATTACTCCCATAACACTTCCACTAACACCAAAAGTAAGTGCTACAATAAAAAAGATTGCAAATCCGGGATGGATGTGTTTTCTAAAAGCTTGTAGTGCCGTTTCTCCTGTTACTAAAGTAAAACGACCATAGATGCTAATCATAAAATAAGTAGTTACACATGAAGCTGCAACAGCCCACAACAACTCCATTCCATAAGAGGCGCCAGCCTTAGCCATAGAAGTCACACTTCCTGTTCCTATATTCATACCAAGTAGAAATATACCTGGCAAGAACATGGCAATCGTTTTTGCTAATTTTGATTTAATCGATACTCCCATATTTACTTATTTAATTTGAAATGTTGTTTTGTGAAATTATTAAATCTTCTATTTAGTAATTTGTATGAAAAAATTTGTTTTTGAATTCTTTATCTCGATGTAAATCTTCAAATGGAGATTGCAACGCTTTTGCATTTCCTTCATCACCAATACTCATTGCTGCAATACGTACAAATCTTGAGTTTGGAAGGGTAATATTCTTAGCGCCTTCTGGAATTTCTAGTCTATAACTAAACAAATAACTATACCCATACATTTTATCTCCTGTTGGAATATGGTGATGTGTTGCTGACCAAGCCACACGATGGTCTCTGTAAAATGCTGGACGAATTGTTTTTAAAGGATTTCGCAACGAATAAGAAAGCTCTATCACTTCTCCTTCAAATATACGTGTATCCCATTGCCCTAAATAACCTGACCAACCTCCTATGCTTAATGGAATAGCTTTGTCACCAGCTTTGAATACAACATCTTGTTCAACATCAGCTGCTGCCAAAATATGTAATACTCGTGTTCCCTCAGGTAAATCAATTGTTTGACCAACACATTCTAATGCATTGTATGCCCCTGTGGTTTTTGGTCCCATATCAAATGATACATTCCCAACTTGTACTTTTTCACCAATCATCTCAGCCGGATATGTTGCTCCTTTTCCATCAAAACTACCTCTGTAGGATTCAGATCTAGGTCTGTGAATTCCCAACCCGTCCTCATCATAACCATCCTCAGGACTGTCATTATAACTAAAAACATCCGAGTCGTATTTCAAAGCAACAGGAGTTGTCAATACTGTATTAGTTTTTGCCCCTGGAATTTTCAACAACAATGTTTTAATTTCAAAGGGAGTAAAGTTTAAACTTAACTTACCACTTCGAGTAGGTATTTTAATATCCAAAGGTCGCTCTGCTCCATCAATTTTTTCAGCAGATTTAATTGATTTAATCGCAGAAAGCTTTACGTTAGAGGCTGCTTTACCATACAACTCTTGCAATCTTACCACAACTCCAGATCCATCTTCCGCCATTTTTACAGCCTGAATATTTACTTGATCTGTATTGATATTAAATAATGAGAATGAATTTCTTTTCCCTTTATGTTTTGGTACTACAAAAGCAGAAGGTCGTTGTTCAAAGCGCATTGCGTTCTTATGAATTCTTTCAGTAGTCCAATCTCCTTTATGACCTGTAAGACCATAGGTAAATTCATGACGTCCCCAATCTTGCCATCTTTGTTCAGACATGCTTCCGTCATCCATTACCTCTTGTTTACTATCTTTGGTATTTGGACTATGAATTAATGTCAATCGAATGGTATTGTCATCTACTTTATCACTACCGTACTTTGCACCTGTAAGAATAGTTGCACCGAAATCTCCTGAGGCATCTGTTAAATCAATCCAAGAATGTGTAGGCACCTCGTATTGTTTTTTACGACGATTCTCACGATGAATAACTCCTAAATCTAAGTTATAAGTAGCTTTAGGAGCTGAGGCGGTCAAATGAAAAGCAGCCTTTAAAAAAGCACCGCGGGTTTGCCAATCCACTTTATTGTCAATTTCTACTCGATTTCCATCGTCTCCTGAAGAGAGTCGTATTCTCTGTACAATTTTAGTTCCTTCATTTTCTCTAATGATTTCGATGGCAACACGAACGGCCCCATTCTCTATAATTTTAACTGAGATTGGATTCGCTACAATACTTCTCGCTGGTTTGATGATATCTTTATAATAAATGCGCCATGCAGGTTTGGTATCTGGAAAGTCTTCTCCAAATTCCAACTGCATTGGTTTTTCAAGCAATTCTTTGTCAATGCTTTTGTCAAAAACACTTGAAATATCACCATTCGCATCAATGCTTACTTTAAAATATTTGTTTTCTAAATAATTCTCACTAACCGTTAACTCCGTGCTTTTGATTTTTGTTTTGGCTTCACGTACAGAAAACACTGCTGCACCTATTGCAGGAAGATCAGCTTGAAACAACATCCGTCTCTTACCGTCAAATCCTACTACAATCTGAGAAGGAACTTCTTTTCCTTTGGCATTAAATACGGCTATTGATGTTGCATTTGTTAAAGCTTCAGGAATAAAAGCTTCTACATTGTCTTTACGAGGAAATGAAAGCTGATTGTAAACCAACACTGGCACTCCTGGTACGTTCGTGTTCAATGTTTGTGCAATAGTACCAATGGCATCTTTGTAAACACCATCAAATTTGTTTATCGCTATAATTCCATCATTCCACCCAAAAGAATGCGCTTCTGGAATACAAGTCCCTGGAAGAATATCATGAAATTGATTGCTTAAAAATAAACCCCAGCCAGAATTAAGAGCCTCATAAGGATACGCTGCCCCATTTAATAAATGTGCAGTAACAGCTGCTTTTTCACTTGCATCAGCTAGAATTTCGGCATCACGATTAATTTTTTTCTGATAAGCCTGAGAAGTTAGCACCCCTGTTGAGTGCTTCACTAGCAACAAATCTGAATTCCATGTTGGGAATTTATCTGCTTGCTCTTCCGTAATCGCATTAAACATTAGATCTGGTTGTGCCACAATTAACTTTACAGGTCCGTCTGTTTTTATAGATTTTTCTATGGTTTCTAGATTTACTTTTCTAGGAGCTCCGCCTCTATCTGCATTATTTTTATCACCACCTCCAAAATAGAAGAAATCAATAGGAAGTCCAGATACTGCCTCGTTTTCCTTTAAACGCTTGATTGTCTTTTCATCATTGCTATAAACATCTTCATGAGCACCTGCATAGTTACCAGCATTTAGAGCTGCAATTACATAATTCCCATCCGGACCAATCCATTTACCGATATTAAACGGAATTCCATTGGCGGATTCCCAAGTTAGCTTTTGTGTCGAAAACCCATTTACACCACAATGACTTAACACTGAAGGCAATGCATAACCAAAACCAAAACAATCTGGAAGCATATACTCACGACTTTCTGTACCAAATTCTTTTTTAAAAAACTGAGAACCCATAAGAATCTGACGGATAACAGACTCTGTAGAGGGTACATTTACCACATTTTCGGTCCATGAAGTCCCTGCTGGATACCAACGTCCGTCAGCAACCCACTCTTTAAGTTCTTTATACTTTTCAGGATAATACTCCTTCATCATTTGATAGCGAAAAGCACCTGTCCAATTAAAATTAAAATTCGGATATTCTTCGAAATATTCAAAATTGTCATCTAAGGTGTTTTTTATAAACTCACGTGCAACTTGTGGATATGACCATCTCCACTGATCGTCGAGATGAGAATAAGGAATGGCAAATATGGTTGGCTTTGTTAAATCTATAGACGCTGGGTCTAGATAGGTTTTAGGACTTCCTTCTAGGTGCTTCTGCGCAAAGGAGTAGTAAACAGAGAAAAGAAAAAATAGAGGTGTCAATAAAAACAACCTAGCTGTTTTATAATTAATTAAATGTGAAATCATTTTTTATACTTGAATTTAAATGGATTAATTAAGTGTTATTTTATCTAATTATACTTAATGGATCTGATAAAAGCCATCTTTTACTCTAAAAAGACTGTTTTAATAATTTTAAACAAAAAAATGATATTTTATTAATAATGGATTAATAACCTATTAAAATTTAGCTAATGGAAGTTTTAAATCAAAAATTCAGTGAGACTATTTATTTCCCATCCTCTAATTTCCTTGTTTATGCTTATTTTTCTCCTCTAAAAATCGATCTATATTGTATTGATCTAATTCTTTAGAATCTTTATATTTTATTCTCAATACTGCTAGTTTATTGGTCATTTCTTTAACTACGGCCGCGTATGCTGGATCATGATATACATTCGTCATTTCATTCACATCTTTTTTCCGATCAAACAATTCCCATTCATCTACGTCATAATAAAAATGGATTAATTTATATTCTTCAGTAACAATCGCATAATGTCTTTTTACCATGTGAATTGATGGGTATTCATAATAATGATAATATACTGCATCTCTAAATCCTTCTGTTTCTCCTAAAAATAGTGGTATTAAACTTTCTCCTTGCATGTCTTCTGGGGCTACAACACCTGCAGCATCTAGTAAGGTCTGAGCAAAATCCAAATTTTGAACCATTTGGTTATTTCTAGTACCAGGTTTTATAACTCCTGGCCACTTGACTAACAATGGCGTTTTAAAAGATTCGTTATATACAAAACGCTTATCAAACCAGCCATGCTCTCCCAAATAAAACCCTTGATCGGATGTATAAACTACAATCGTATTTTCAGCCAAGCCATTCTCTTCAAGATAATCTAACACGCGACCAACTCCTTCATCAACTCCCGCAATAGAGCCTAAATAATCTTGCATATATCGTTGGTACCTCCATTTCATTAATTCTTTTTGAGACATGTTTTTATAGTTCCTCTTAAACGCTTCATTTATTGGATCATATACAGCATCCCATTCAGCTCTCTGCTCTGGATTCATTCTTCCAACTTCACGTTCAAAGGCATCTTTATCCCAGTTACTAGTTTCTGCAATCCCTAATTCATCCATGACATCTGGACGAATTTTAGAATCTCCAGCCCAATTCATATGAGTCAACAAATTCATTTCGGCAGTTTTAGCAGCAGTTCCACGCCCCTTATAAGTATCAAAAAGAGTTTCTGGTTCTGGAAATATTTTCTTTGTAAACTCTTTAAAATGTCTTGGTGCTGGCAACCATTCTCTATGCGGTGCTTTGTGCAGGTACATCATCATAAATGGTTTTGAAGAATCTCTTTTTTTATCAATCCAATCAATTGTCATTTCCGTAATCAAATCCGTAGTATACCCCTCTATCTTAATTTTCCCTTCGTTCTTTGTAATCAAAGTTGGGTTGTAGTATGTACCTTGTCCTGGTAAAATTTTATATTCATCAAATCCTTTTGGGCTATTTCCAAAGTGTAACTTGCCAAACATTGCTGTTTGATATCCCGATTTTTGTAAAATCTGAGGAAATGTTATCTGTGTCGTGTCGAATGGAAACACATTGCCTGTCTTTCCATTTAAATGCGAATGCTTACCCGTTAATATTACAGCTCTTGAAGGTGCACATATGGAATTGGTAACACAAGCATTTGTGAAAAGCATTCCTTCGTTAGCAATACGATCAATATTTGGAGTTTCTGTCAACTTGTTGGTGTATGCACTAATTGCTTGGTAAGCATGATCATCAGACATGATAAAAAGAATATTTGGTTTCTTTTTTACAATTGAGACCTCTTTTTTCTTTACACAAGAAAAAATTGATGTTATAAATATAATTACTAAAACTAATTTCAATAATTTCATATCGTTTATTTCTTTATTTTTATTAATATTTTTTGTTCTCTAGGAATAAAGTTGGTCTTAACTCTCTATCCAAACAGGACTAGACCAAGCAATATGTTTGTTTTTCTGCATTACACGAACATAATAGTAAAGTACTTTCTCATTGTTTTTTATCTTTTTATCCATAAAATTTCCTGAAAAAAAATCAGTCCCGTTTTCCAGTTTTATAGATTCTATAACCCGACTATTTCTTAATATATCTATGGATTCTATTTCGTCAACTGCAGAAACATTTATGGCTAAATTATACGTTTTAGAAAGCCTTGTCGTTTGTCCTTGTAAAACACCATTTAATCGAAAATCAACTTCAATCTGGTCTCCCGTAGTTCCAAAAACCCTTCGACTTCTAACAGCCTCCAAAACCCCTTTTCTACTCACTTCTTTTACCCAAACACAGGCCAAACCAACACCAATACTATTATGATCTCCACTAGCTATAAACCCTAATTTATGTCCTTTTTCTCTCAAGGCATAATCTATAAATCCATGGTCGTTTTCGGTAGGTTTATGTCTATCAAGATTCATCATTCTTGGTGCTCCTCGATATTCAGCATTTCCTCTACATTGAAATATTTCAACTATAGGTTCTATCTCTTCATCCCTAGATTCCCAACAACAAGCATGCACCTCATCAGCTGGGTGATGTGGAATTGATATACAATCTATATTGTTTTCACGAATGTATTTCCAAAGTCCCTCCGCGTCTCTCGTTTCAGGATTTCGAACAGAATACACTTGGTTTTTATCTCTAATATATTTCTTAGCATCTTCCATGGAATTAAAGATAACATTACGATGCCCCGCACCACGTCGAATTTCCAATTCTCGATCGTTAGAAAGCGTAAATTCTACCGATGGAAAAGCGACAAAATGAGAAGAGTCATTATAAAACTCTGCCAATCTTAAATGTTTTCTCCAGTAGACTTCAGTCTGTGAATAGGCATGATCTGTAATACCCATAAAATCATATCCTTCTGAATACAATCCATATCTATAATCGTCATGCAAAGTCCCGTCAGTACCTGCAGGCCAACAACTCGATATCTCGGAATGTTCGTGCAAATTCCCTAACAACAATGTATATGTTTCCCCATTATGAATCATCGTAGTTCTTTTAGACTTTGACCTTCCGCTTAAAATTGGAGCAAACCCATCTATGGAATGGTGCTCTTCTATAACAGTTGAAACAAAAGAAATTACATCTCTGTTTTTAGAAATTATTGGTGCCGTAAATTGATTCATTTCTAACATCCCACGTCGCACAGAATCCTTTCTATTATCATGCTCATTCGGATGGTCATAATCTCTATCTTGAAAATTTTCACTTTTCCAAGCCAACCAAAAAGACTCATTTTTAGCATCAAATGTAATTGTAGGTCGAATCGATTCTCCTTTCTGTTTTGTTTGAAGAATAATTTCTGGCTGCGACCAACCCGTTTTTGGGTCGAGATAAGCGACCCTAAATTTCCAATGTGGATTCCCTATAAAATCACCACCGCAATGAGTGATCATGTACAAGTTGTCATTTAAATCTTTTTGAAAAGTTGGCCAATGATCATTCATTCCTTTAAACAACCATCTTCCTATTTCTTGTTGCTCATATAACTCACCATCAACATAACATACCATGGCACAACATCGATCTCCAGTATAGTTATCGCTATCTTCCAAACGGTGTGCAAAACGATTATTTTCATATGAAATCCATAACCTGTTTGACGTATCAAAACCAAGACTTGGCTTTACATTGATATTGACACGATCTTCAAATCCACCTCCAACCGCTATTGGAACTGTTTTTATCTCATTCAATGAAGAATTCAATATTTTCATCTCAATATTCCGATGCGAACCATCCGTAATATCATAAGCTACATATATATTTCCTTGCTTATCTTGTTCTAATGCTGGATCAAAGCAACTTTGACTTTTATCAGTAACTTGTGCCGGCTCACTCCAAGTACTATTCTCATATTTTGAAACATAGATACTAAATTTTCCTTTTTCAAAACTTTCCCAAGCTAATAAATAAGAGTCTGAAGTGACCGCCTTAACAATTGGATTTATAGATCGTTTTGAAACATTACTAATTTCGACGGGAGAAGAAAACCCTCCATTATTTTGTATTGAAGCATTGATAACCCATTGCTCATTTTTAACCTCGGCCCATGCTACTAATGGCAATCCATCTTTTTGGCAGTCCGCAGAAATACATTCATAAGAACCAGGGGTTTTAGTTACCGGACTTTGTTCTTTCCAATTCCCGTTTTCTAATTTAAATAATGATATAATTTCTTTATCAGAAGGATATTCCAACCTTCTAAGTGTCGTAAGATATGAATTACTCTTATTTTGAAAAAGCATCGGACTTTCATCTTGCTCGTCTTCAAAATCGGAAAGTTGCAAACTCTTTAACATTTCGAAATTATTGCCATCGAATCGATTCAACGAATACCCTATTGATGGCAGTAAGAAAGTGGAGGCTGAAAGCAGCAAGCTGTTTCTAATAAATTCTCTTCTTATCATCTATTTTTTATCTGTGTTTTAAATCAATTTGAAATACTGTTTTCTAAATATATAACCGTTGCTCTTTTTAATGAACTACCTTTCTTACGTAACTCGCCCATTTCACATCAACTTCTTTAGTCGTGTTTCCCCAACTATTGGAAATATAATTCACAACATCTGCCAATTCTTGATCAGAAAGAGGAAAACCAGCCATCATACCTTTATAATTAACTCCATTGACATTTATCACTCCATTTTTTCCTTTGAGAATAATAGCTCCTGCCCTAGAAATATCTTCCATCAGATAATCGGATGTAGCTAAGGGAGGAAATATTTTCGAAATACCTTGTCCATTTGACATATGACAAACGACACAATTATTCGTGTATACTTTTTTCCCTCTTTGCATACTTTTAGATTCTGATTGTGCTGAAGTTTTCGTATTCCATGATACTAACGTCACAGAAACAATCAACAGCAAAAAACTTGTTTTCACTTTAAATATTTTCATGCTTTTTACTTCTTCTTTTTCAATGCTTTAATTTCGGCAACCTGTTGTATGGCATTTTCTTGTTCCCATTGCATGTAGGCAGTTATCAACTGTTCATTGTGCGGATCTTTCATCAGTTTTTCTGCAGGATGCTTGGTGTCTTCCATCCAATCCAACAGCATTTGGCGCATGTTTTTAATGCGTTGTTCGTTTTCTTTTTCACATATCAAGTTATTATAAGAATGTGGATCTTGACGCACATTATAAAGCTCCTCGATGATACGATACTTGTGAAAATCACTTCTCTTCTTAATAGATGGTATGGTTTCAGAAGCATCCCACATCGCTTTAAGAGTCATACTATGTGTATAGTCTGAGTTGTGTACTTCCTTTTTTTCTAACACCCATGGATTGTAGACATACACCCAGTCTTTCATATGGATAGCAAACTCTGGAAACATGTTTTTTTGACGTAGGTTTCTATAGTAATACCCAACTGTAAAGTCACGCCCTTCTTGTACTTCGCCGTTCATCAACGGCACAAAAGAAGTTCCTGCCATATAATTTGGCACTTTAAGACCGATCATATCCAGTAAAGTCGGAGTCAAATCTAAAGAGCTAACGATGTTATTTGAATCTCTAGCTCCTGCTCTGATGGAGCCAGGATATTTTACAATCATTGGCACTCTTAGGCTCGTTTGGTATGAATTCAACTTTGCAAAAGGCATGGAAATCCCATGATCTGAAAGGAATATTACGATGGTGTTTTTTTCTTGTTTTGCGATTTTTAATGCTTTCAATACTGCTCCTACTCCATCATCACAACGACGAACAGAAGAATAATACTGTGCCATTTCAGTTCTTACCTCGGGCAAGTCGGGTAAAAAACCGGGGACCCTTATTTCGTCTGGGCTGAATATCTTACTTGGAACACTCAATTTCCCTTCACTTTTTAATTTTTTATAATCGGGGCTCTTTTTCTGATTGTCAGATTCATAAAAAGGACGGTGGGGATCGTTAAAGTTCATCATAATAAACCAAGGTTTTTTTCCTGAAGCTTTTATAATACTTTTCACTGCTTTTACGTTTGCGGGAATGTTACGTCCTTTGTTTGTTTCCACCTCGGTAACGGCTTTGTCCCAATCGTAATAATCTTGTTCTTTGTTGATATTGGCGATATAATAACCACTGGATTTTAAAATATCTGGTAAAGCAGCACCTCGTCTTTCCAACTCAGTAAACCCACGTGTCATGGTTTGATGACTGTGATTTCCAGACAACATAATTTGCCTAGAAGGGGTACACATAGCTAAAGGCACAAAGGCATAGTCAAAGCGAAAGCCTTCACTTGCCAAGCGATCAATATTTGGAGTAATATCTGCAACAGTACTATTGTATACCCCTACAGAATCCCAATTCATGTCATCGGCAGTAATTAAAAGAATATTCGGCTTTTTTTGTGACTGAACCCCTTGAATAGTTCCTATAAATACTGCAACTATAAACATTCCTAAAATGCGTATTTTACTATTTTTCATGTGTATTTATTTTCTAATTAACTTTCTGTTTTGTATTCCTGCAATCAAAGGTGAGTTTACATCCTTTAAATACGCTAACAATTTTACACGCATATTTTCGGCTATTTCTTTGTATTTGAATCGCTCTGGATTTGAGCCTAATAAATTATTCATTTCAGAAGGATCGTTTTTTAAATCGTATAAAACTTCTACATTAACTCCTCCCTCACGATGTGTTGTCATTAATTTCCACGCTTCTGTACGAATCATTATTGAAGGAGTATTTTTGCTTTCCCAATTCCATTCCGACACTGCAAAGTCGTATTTAGCATTTGTTTTTCCTTCCATCAAACCTTTTAGGGAATAGCCATCAGTTGGACTATTTTTTAAACCTGCATACTCTAAAATTGTTGGAAAAATATTTAAGGTAGATACCGGATTTGTAATCGTTTTTCCTGCGGGTATTTTAGTTGGATAGCGAATTAAAAAAGGAACACGAACTGATTCTTCGTAAAAATTAAATTTTCCTCTCATTCCGTGTGCTCCTAGCATTTCTCCATGGTCCGAAACAAAAACTACAAGGGTGTTTTCCGTTAGTTTCAAGTCATCTAATTTGTTGAGTATTTTACCGACCCACTGGTCTATCTCAGTTACAAGGGCGTAATAATTAGCTACCATATACTGTACTTCTTTCTTTTTCTGATACGGATCAAATATTTTCCTGGGAAAATAGGGTGAGTTATCTCTTGTGTCTTTCATCGATGTCGGAGTAGGCATTTTCTTCGCTTTGTACATCGAAGCAAAAGGTTCTGAAGGAGTTATGGGCACATGCGGACAATGAAAGGAAGATGTCAGTACAAATTGTTCGTCTTTTAAACGATCCAAAGCTGCTAAAGTTTGTCTTCCTTGTACAGCTGTTATTGTGTTTTCAGCAGGTAAATCTAAAACGCCATGTACGACAGATTGACTCAAGGATTTCAAGTCTGCTTTTGGAATCTTTTTCCCTTTATGTACTTCTTTATAATAGCTATCAGTAGGGTCCAATTTGTAAGGAACTGTTCCTCCATAAAATGAAGTTTCATACAATTCTCCTTTTTTCAGAGGTCTTTCTTTTACATTGTCTGTTATATATTTTACATACAACTGTTCCCATTGCATAATAGGCTCTGTTCCTATCATTCCTTCGACAGGAGGGTTTTTATAGACCCTCGCCATATGCTCTGGGGCATGGAATTTCCCATGATATTCTGAGCGATACCCTCTTTTGGATAAAATTTCATCGAAGGTTGGATAATAACAATCATTTGTTTGGGCGTCTCTATTTTTTCTAATTGTAGTCGTCTCGTTTAGCATTCCCGTGAGAATTGATGTCCGAGCAGGTACACAGACTGCTGTTGGAGTCACTGCATTTGAAAAATTTGTACTCTCCCGTGCCAAACGATCTAAATTAGGGGTTTTTACAATTTTATTTCCTGCATACCCAACAGCATCCCAAGCTTGTTGGTCAGTGATGATTACAAGTATGTTGGGTGCTTTTTTAGATTGTGCGAAAGAAGTTAGAGAAAATATACCGCTAAAAAGTAGTACTGTAGTCTTAAAATAGGATGTTTTTGAATAGTGCATTGATTGGAAACTATAAAATTTAAAATATTGAAAAACGTCCATTTTAGACGTTTTATATACAAGTATAAGTTGTGACAGTTAATTAATTATTAATTATGAATTAATAAAATAAGTAATGTCTTCCGAATTACAAAGGCTCTATCAGCAATTTGTTAAATTGTAGCTATTTCTATAAACTTTATTCTTTTTTAGGGGTACTAAAATAAATGTTAATTTACCCATTCACTTTCCTCCTCATATACAATCTCTTTATATCCAATTTCTCCATTCTCTCAAATAGTTTCTATTATTACTTTCATTTCTTCTTTGTGACTTCCATTATAAAAGTCTAACGACGCTTTTCCTAAGTGATCTGTTTGTAATTTGGCTCATTCATATTTTTAAAAACGCTGTTTATTATAATAGATGTCTAAATTTATTATGCTTTCCGCATGCTGAATGAAACAAATTCTTTCTACAAAGAAGGCATTTTAATGAAAATAATTAATTTATTTTGTATTATTACTGCTAGGCAACATGCAGATAAAAAGAGCAATCGAACCTATATTTTTTACACGATTTATTTGCAGATAGCTGGTCTTCATAATTGGTTTTTTTACGTTTAGTTTTTTTTATAAGCATTTCTTATTCTCTAAAATCAATCCTTTTAAGCTTGATAACTTCTCCTTCTTTTGTTTCTTTAGAGATTATCTCTCCCATATTTCTTAAAAGTAACTTGTTCCCTTTTAGCGATTTTACCTTGACGAATTTTAAGACTCCTTTTTCCCATGTTATAGATATCTCAAAGGTTCCCTTTTAATCCAATAATTTCCCCATAGGAAAGCGCTGAAGGTAAAGCAGGAAGTTTTTCCTTCTAAATTTTTAAGATACCCCTCACATAATTGGCTAGGATTCCCACTGATATCATTATATTTCACAAAACTTGTTGTTGCAACAAGCTGAATTGTTGCCTTATTTGCATTTTCAATTTTATTGTTTTGTTCTCAATTATAAGCTTGCCCCCATCATGTAAAACTTTTAAACGTGCTTCGAAAATAAATTTACTTTTTGGATATGGTATCTCTTTTATATCGGTTTTTTT
>CEWR01038255.1_pt1 | contig 18244 bp, 16 predicted proteins | sample 356321 | NCBI WGS metagenome assembly CEWR01 (sample SAMEA2621551, study PRJEB7988) | marine metagenome | biome: marine biome (ENVO:00000447); feature: mesopelagic zone (ENVO:00000213); material: "saline water (ENVO:00002010), including plankton (ENVO:xxxxxxxx)" | depth 790 m
TGGGAAAAGCCAAAAAATATTGGATATCCAATCAATTCACCTGACGATGACATTTTATTTATGCCAGACTTAACTGGTGAGTTGGCTTATTTTTCTTCAAACAGAAGAAGTCCAACAGGAGGGTATAACTTTTATGAAATAAAGATTCCTAAACCACCTTTACCTCTTACTATAATTAAAGGTCATTTTATGACAACCGATTCAATTCCAAATTTTGTAGCTTCAATCGCTGTTTACAATACTAATAATCAAGAAATTGTAGGGATTTATAACACTAATGCAAACAATGGAAACTTTTTAATGGCTTTAATGCCTGGTATTAAATATGAAATTGCATTAGAATGTGATGGTTTTAAAGAACATACAGCATTTATTACTGTTCCTGAGCAAACAGAACTTTTTGCTTTACGCCAGAATATTCGTTTAAAAAAAGAGAACTCTTTCGAGATTTTAAAAATTGATAATTTCTTTACAAAACAAGAAGCTGAAACAGCTCCTGAATACACATTATCAAAAAAAGATTTTCCTGAACCTGAAAAGGAATCAAAATCAAGATCAACATTAGCTCAATTGCAATCGAGAATTAGAAAACCTAATGCAGAGCAGCAAAAAGTTTTAGCAAATGCCGAGCAATTATTTATTAATAAACAGTATTTAAAAGCTGCTAAGGAGTTTGGTAAAGTTTCACCTTTAGCAGATTTTGATAATAAGGAAAGCTACTATTATGGAAAGGCGCTTTTTAATGTGTCTAGAGATTACGAAACAATATTAAAATATTTAGAGCAAGCAGGCCTGGATAAAAATACACCTTACGATGTTTTTTATATGTTGGGTAAAACAAACCATTATGCCTATCGATTTCAGCGTGCAGTAAATGCCTATAATAAGTATCAGGAGTTTGCAACAGAAAAGGAGATTGAAATAAAAGATATTCTGAACGAAATAAGTTTATCTAAATTTGGAAAGAAACAGGTAAACTCCCCCAAACCTATTGAAGTGATTTCTAAAAAGGAATTTAAACAGGAACACTTACACTCAATATATAGGTCATTAGAACTTTCGTCTAAATTTTTATTGGCTCCTGATGATATGGTAACTGCAAAGGATAAAAAGGAAGGTTTTAAGCCTACAATGTATTTAAACGCATCTAAAAATTTAATTTATTATGCGAGTTACGGAAGTGATGGGTTAAGTGGTAAAGATATTTACGTTATGCGTAAATTGCCCAATAACAGTTGGACTACAGCTATTAATTTGGGAGATTTAATAAATACATCAGGAGATGAGGATTACCCTTATGTTACTGCTGATGGACAAATACTTTATTTTTGTTCTACCAAGCATGGAAGTATGGGAGGTTATGATATTTGTAAAGCAACTTGGAATAACCGAAAGGATAAATGGAATGCTCCTGTAAATATGGGAGCTCCTATTAATTCGCCTTTTGATGATTTGTTTTTTGTAGAATAACTTTTGCAATCTCTTTTGATAGGATCAGATTTGAATAAACCTTTGATTTGCCATCAAAATCAGGTGTGTTTTTTATATTTACACAATGAGCTTAAAAATAACCCCCATACAATCTGAATTACATTGGGAAAATGTTGATTTAAACTTAGAAATGTTTTCTACTAAAATTGAGGCTATTTCTGATAAAACAGATATTATTATCCTTCCAGAAATGTTTAATACTGGATTTTCTATGAAATCTGATGAGTTGTCAGAAGGCATGAATGGAAAGACAGTTTCTTGGATGACTACAGAGGCAAAAAAGTCAGCTGCAGTTATTGTTGGCAGTCTTATTATTAAAGAAGAGAATAAGTTCTATAATCGCTTAATTTGGGCTCAGCCTGATGGTGAAATTAAAACTTACGATAAACGCCATTTGTTTAGAATGGCTAATGAACACAATCATTTTTCATCAGGAGAAGAACGAATAATTATAGAATATAAAGGTTGGAAAATTTGTCCGTTAGTTTGTTATGATTTACGTTTCCCAGTTTGGTCTAGAAACTCCTCTTTTTGTCATTCTGAGCCTGTCGAAGGACAAAAAAACTTACAACCAGTTTACGACATTCTAATCTATATTGCCAATTGGCCAGCAGCACGAAAAGCCCCTTGGAGTAAATTGTTAGAAGCAAGAGCGATAGAAAATCAATGTTATGTTGTTGGAGTTAACCGTGTTGGAGAAGATGGGAAAGGTTTTTCCTACAGTGGAAATTCAGCAATCATAAACCCAAAAGGAGAACCAATTTTTACTACTCCTGAAAACGAAAATTGTACAGAATCCATAAATATATCTTTAAAAGAACTGAATGTTTTTCGAAAAGTTTTTCCTGTAGGAATGGATGCAGATGAGTTTGACATAATCCAGTAATTACCTTCAAAAAGGGATTTCTAAATAAAAAAGGATCTATACGGGTTTAATTATCTATTTATATTTATCTTCACAAGATAATGAAAATCTCAATTTTTATTTTTTTATTTTCGTTTTTCAATCAAAGTTCAATTGGTCAGAATATAAGGTATAGCCCTTACTGTCGAACTACAACGGATTCTTTTAATATTTTAAAAGCATATAAGGAAAAGGAGAAGGTTGAATTAGATGGACAGGAAAAGAAATACCAAAAAGATTATAAAGAAATTTATGATAATATTTATTCTGGACTAAAATTAAAAATAACAGGTAATCACTATTTATTTGATGAAGAATTATCAGAGTATTTTAATTATATATTCAATGAGATTTGTACTTCTAACCCAGGATTAGACTGTTCAGGTATAAGTCTTTACATTGCAAGTTATCCATATGAGAATGCTACGTGCTATAGTGAAGGAACTATAGTTTTTAATTTAGGATTATACCGAAAACTGAAAACTGAAAGTCAAATAGCTTTTATATTATGTCATGAATTGGCCCATTATTTTTTGAAACACGGTCATAATTCAATTAATGAATATGTTGAGATTAAGAATTCAGATTCTTATAAGACCGAATTAAAAGAAATAAATAAAACTAAATATAACAGAAGGTCAAGAGCTTTAAAACTCCTTAAAGATATAACTTATGATGATCGTTATCACAGTAGGAATAATGAGTTGTCTGCAGATTCTTTAGGGTTATGTTTTTTAACCAACACTAAATATAGTTTGGTCGATGGGATCTCTACATTGTTAATTTTGGATATTATTGATGGTGACAAGTATCATAAAGAAATAGCTTATAATGATGCTTTTCATTTCGACTCTTACCCGTTTAAATCATATTTATTAGAAAAAGAAGCGTCAATTTTTGGAGAATCGATAGATTCGAAGAATCTTGATTTGGATTCATTAAAAACTCACCCTGACTGTCAAAAGAGATTTAGATTACTTTCTGAAAACTTAGTTAGTGAAACAGGAAGGGTTAGTTTTCTGCAAGAAGAAGATATCTTAATAAAGATTAAGAATAGAAGTGATTTTGAATTTATAAACTCCTTTTATGAAATGGATGATTATGGAAAAACGTTATACTTTTCTTTAAAACTAAATGAAGTTTATCCTAATAGCATCTATTTAAAAGAAATGGTTGGAAGATGTTTTTATCAACTATCGTTGGCTAGGGAAGGTTTTGAATTTAGTAAGTATGTTGAGTCGTCAACGCTAGATGATAATAGTTCTTATGAGAGGTTTTTAGTGTTTTTAAACAATTTAAGAAAACGTGATATAAATAATATTGGATTTTATTTTATGGAACGATACTGGAAAGATTTTCAAGAAAATGAAAATTATCTTTATCAATTAATATTGAATGCGTCTCGATTAGATGATTCTAAAAAATTAGAATTATATTCACAACAATATTTCAAACGTTACCCAGAGGGAAAAGAGGTAGTTTTTGTTCAGGAATTAATTAAGTTAAAAGTAGAAGAAAAATGAAAAAAATAGCCTCAGTGATTTTATTAATCACGTTAATCGGACAAATAGGATTTTCACAAACAACAGAATTGAGTGATGCACTTGAAGTAAAAGCAAAAAATTTTTCGCCAATACTATCAAATGGAGAAGTTAAGGGCTATTGCGTTTTTTATGAATTAGATAAAATAGATGAAAAGCAGAAACTATATAGGATTAGCTTTCTTGATAACGCATTAAAGATTGCTAGTTCTTCTGATTTTATGGAATCAAATGATCTTTCTTATGCTTCAACAAGCTTTAATGGAAAGTCCATTCTTATTCAATTTTTTGATGCTAAGAAAAAGAATATGGTATTAAGAAGGTTTACAGTAAGGGGGGAAGAAATTGCGAGAGAGGAACATGAGTTGGGCTCTCAAATGGAAACTATAATGTTGCAATATATGGCGAATAAGAGCATGAATCTCCCAGACATTTTATATTCTATTAAGAAGAAGGGCTATGTATATTATACTTATGAACCTAATGATTCTAAAGGACTTGGTATGCTTAAATCAAAGTATGCAATAAAGTACTTTCCTGAGGATGAGTCTGAAAAAGCATGGATAGTTACTGGTGAGTCAGAGTATAAGGGACTGGAATCAGCATCTTTTTTATTTGAGGCTAATGGCTTACTCGTGAATAATGTTGTAAGAAAGAAAAAAATGATAAGCAACAAAGGGATGGAAAATTTTATCCATGTTATTGATGTGAAAACAGGCAAAAAACTATTTGAAATTAAAACAGAATCAAAAAAATATAAGTCCCTAATTTATAAGGGATTAATTAATGCTGAAACTGGAAATATAGAGGTGTTTGGTACATATTATAATATTAAAGATGAAATGATGAAATCTTACAGTTTGGGTTTTGCAAATTTAATTTATAATAAGAAGGGAGAATTAATATCTGAAAAGTATAACTCTTGGAAGGAGGACGTAGTTAAGCTATTACCTGTAGGTAAAAAGGATAAAGTTGGAGAAGGGTATTATACTTTTGTCCATCAAATATTGAGGGATAATAATGATAATATTTTTATTATAGGAGAACAATATAAGCCAACTTTTACTGGATTTGATGCTAAAATTGCAGTTCAAGATCTTATGATTTTAAAACTGAATAAAGAATTTGAACTAGAAAGTGCTAGTATTTTTGAAAAGAATAAGACAATGATTGATCTGGGTAATATCGCAGCAACATCTAGTCCGGTAATAATGGGCTACATGATATATGCGTTTAATGGCTTTGATTTTTCTTTTTCTCAAGTAAATAATAAAACGGGAGAGATAAGTGTTATATATAGTGATGAGGGAAAGAATGTTCAAACTATAGGAACGATAACTCATAGAGATGGAAAGTTTGATGTCCGTAAAAAGTCTATTGACTCAAAATCTAAAAAGATAGCTGTTTTTAAAGCTAAATCAGGATCTGTACTTCTTTTTGAAAGATCTACTAGTGGACAAGGAGCAAGTTTAAGAGTAGAAAAACTCGATTAATATTTTAATTACTCATTAACAATCCAAGAGATATCATTATCCCAATTGGCTCTAATCTTAATGTCTTTCTCGTAATAAATTACTTTTTCGGGTTGTAATCCTTCAATGTAATTCCCTGTATTCCATTTTTGGTTATTGTTTTTATCTATAATTAGTTTCAACCCATAATCACCAGGAAGCAAATATTTGTACTGTACCTCAGCAGAATCTTTTAGATAAGTCTCTTGAATCAATTTCTCTTTTTGAAACAACTGAATAATATAGTTTTCGGAGAAACTTGGAGTAACCGTTAAATTAATTATCCCATAATCAGCTTCTTTCTTAGTTTTAAATTTAGAGTAGATAGTATCGTTTTTTAACCCAAAAACATCTTCAAAAGTTCCTGGAGGAACAAAAAGCTCATATTCCTTATTTTCCATAAAATTATATGTCAATTCTAGTTTTGTTACTCCAATCACCTTAATACTTTCAACAGCTATTAGAACACTATCTTCATAAAATAGTATGCTATCTAATTGATAATTAATAAGAGGTCTAGGGAGTTCTATAATTACATTTTGATTTAAATCAAAACTACTTTTTATATTTGTTGAAATTAATAGAGTTGTATCAGTAAACTCATCACTTTGAATAATCCTTACGTTAGCGGTATCTATAACCTCATTTCCATCTTTAATTTCAATTTCTAAATTATCAAATGCGTCTTTAATCAATAACCACATTGTTAAACTATCACCAGTAGTGTTTCTATCCTCGATGTACCACTTTTTTTCAAAACGCTGTTCTAAAGGAGTTATGATTAAATCATTAGCGGGCAAATTCAATTGAATATCAATTTTTCCAAATAGTTTGTTTTCTGTTTTCTTTAAAAATTGCAATTCACTTTCTTCTTCAAATAAATGAATTGTGTTTTCTGAACTTACAGAATCAATAAAAATAGTTTTATCCATAAATGCAATTTCCTCATTAGGTAAATCGAACAGATAATTGCTATTAATATCCTTTATTGCAAAAAACTTGTATTCTCCTTGGGCAATATTAGTAATAGCGTATTTCCCTTCCTTATCTGTTAAAGCAACATATCTTGGTAATTCTTTTAAGGGAATTGAATCTTCAAACTGGTCATATAATAATACATATATACTTTCTTTTTTAGAAAGATCAAAAGCATTAAGTACAGTTCCAGAATAGGATAAAGAATCAATATACGATCCTGTAGAAAAAACATATTTGTAGTTCGGAAAAATGTTGCTTTCTGTAATATCTGTAATAGCATTTCCAAAATTTAAACTGTAGGTAGTATTCTCTGATAAATCGGATTGTAACTTGATAACCAGTTTTTTTCCTTTTACCATAATTTCAGGCGGAGTTTCCATTAAAGGAGAAACTATTAATTGGCTAGTTACATTAGTTAGCTTAATGAACTCATCAAACTCAACAGTAATAGTCTTTTCAATAAAGTTAGTTGCTCCATTAATAGGTGTGCTTTCCAATTCTTTTGGAGGTTCAGCATCTTTTTCTCCTCCTGTTAATGGACGAATTTGAGCACAGGATAATAAAATTATCGTGCTAAAAATAAATACTATGTATTGCGTTAGATTCAAAGAAGTGGGACTATTAATTGAATAATTTGAGTTAGGTACTTCTGATCAATTTCATTAAAACTGTTGAGCTTATCGCTATCCACATCTAAAATCATAGCAACTTCACCATTTTTATTAAAAACAGGAATTACTATTTCAGATTTAGAGGCTGCATTACAAATAATATGATCCGGAAATTGATCTACATCTTCTACAATTATAGCTTCTTTCTTGTACCAAGCAGTTCCACTTACACCTCTTCCTAACTGAATTCGGGTACATGCAATTGGTCCTTGAAAGGGGCCCAAAACCAACTCACTATTTTTTACAAAATAAACACCTACCCACAACCATCCAAACCCATACTTCAAAGCAGACATCATGTTTGATAAGCTAGCTATTAAATCATCTTCACCTTGATTTAAAGCAAATATTTGCGGGTATAATTCTTTGTACCTTTCTTCTTTAGTAAGATTACTAGTTACTATAAGTTCTTCTGCCATGGTACAAATATAATGACACCAATTGGAAAAAAAACAAAAAAACGCTCCCGAACTATTCGGGAGCGCAGATTTGTAAGTGTGTGGCTTTTGATTTACTATTATTCGATCAATAGCGCACTTGCCTGCATCTCACTCATTTCTACCAACCTTATAAACTCTGCTCTGTATCCGTTATCATCCTTTCCTTTACTGTTTTTAGCCAAACGTATTACCTGTTGATATGATGCGTTTGCTCGGTGTTTTGAGTTTCTCAATAATAACCCGAATTCAGCCACAGCTGCAGAAAACCTAAAGTTTTCAGAACTTTTTGAGAGTTGAACTGTTTTTTCTTTTAGGTGTCTTACAATCAATTTACTTGTTTCGCTTTGAGGTGCTTTATATCTGAATTTTACTGTCAAAATTTCATCAGAACTAGAAGTTGATGCATCTTTTGTCTTATGATATCTAAGTGGATCAACTGATTTTATTGCTTCATCACTTTCTTTCAAAACAACTTCGTATAACGCAGTAACTGTATGTCCAGAGCCTAATTCTCCAGCATCTTTTGTATCATCATTAAAATCTTCGGCATTTAACAATCTATTTTCGTATCCTATTAGTTTGTAAGAAGCTATTTTGCTTGGATTAAACTCTACTTGGATTTTAACATCCTTCGCAATCGTATGCATCGTTCCACCCATTTCGGTTACCAATACTTTTTTTGCCTCCAAAATATTATCGATGTAAGCATAGTTTCCATTTCCTTTATTGGATAAGCTTTCCATTTTAGAATCTTTGTAATTACCCATTCCAAAACCTAAACAGGTAAGAAATACTCCTGATTCTCTTTTGTTCTCAATTAATCTAGTCATTTCACCATCACTACTAGCACCAATATTAAAATCACCATCGGTTGCTAAAATCACTCTATTGTTTCCTTCTTTTATAAAGTTTTCTAACGCAATTTTATAAGCTAATTTAATTCCTGCTCCACCAGCTGTAGAACCACCCGCACTCAAATTGTTTAGCGCATTCATGATTATTTCTTTTTGATCTCCAGGTGTTGCTGGCAAAACCAAACCAGCTGCTCCAGCATAAACAACAATTGCAACTCTATCTTTTTTAGTTAAATTTTTAACCAATAATCCAAAAGACTTTTGTAGTAGTGGAAGTTTGTTTGGAGAACTCATTGATCCAGAAACATCTAAAAGAAAAACTAAGTTACTTGAAGGTAATTTATCTGTGTCAATTTGTTTGCCTTGAATTCCAACATGAATTAATTTGTGTTTTTTGTTCCATGGGCAATCACTCATTTCTGTGTTAATTGAGAATGCATTTTCGCCCTTTGGTTGAGGGTAATCATAGTCAAAATAATTAATCATCTCTTCTACTCTTAAAGCATCAATCGGAGGGGTTTGTCCATTATTAATAAACCTTCTCATGTTTGAGTAGGAAGCAGCATCAACATCAATTGATAGTGTTGAAAGCGGAGAAGTATTTACATTTTTAAAATCGTTTTCTGGATTATGAGCATATCCCTCTGTATTTAAATTGTCTCGTTTTGTTTCTATTGGAGCTGAAGAGTATTCATATACAGCTTTATTAGAGGACTCTTTGTATTTATGTTTTCTATACTTTTTTGTTGTTTGAATCGAATTTATTGCTCGACCAGGCATCCTTCGAATACCTTCAGATGTAATTGTTGCTCCAGAAGAAGTTTGATCAGATGATATTAATGGAACTGAATATTGTACCACTGTAAATTCATCTAAGTTTTCAGCGGCACCATTTAATTTAATATTAGTAAATGTGATTTTATTTTTGACAACAATAATTCCTTTTAATTTTTGATTGGAATAGCCAACATAACTAGTTTGGAGAGTGTACTTGCCAGATAGAACTTTGTTGAATGTATATTTTCCATCAAAATCGGTAACTGTTTTAGAAATTTGACTATCTAATTTTAAGAGTATTACGTTCGAAAATGGAATTTTCTCACCATTTGAACCATCGGTTACTTGTCCTTTTATTGCACCATATTGCGTTTGAGCAAAAAGATGGAAGGAAGAAAATGATAGAATTATTAAAAAAGTTAAAATCGATTTGTTGGGATTTGTTAATGTGTTCATGGCTATAAATTTTTAGTGAAACTTAATTTTATGGTTAGATGACATCAAATATTAAATTCCATAAATCGAATGTTTATTTTTGTCTGTGATGAAAGAAGTTGATTATATAATTGTAGGACAAGGATTGGCAGGTTCAGTGTTGGCTTATTCGCTAATGAAGGAGAATCAAAAGGTTTTAGTAGTTGATGAGGAGGCAGAGTCAAGCTCGTCAAGAGTTGCTGCAGGACTTTGTAATCCGGTAGTTTTTAAACGACTAACACAAAGCTGGATGATTGATGCCGTTTTTCCATTAGCAAAGGAATTTTATCGCAATCAAGAAGTACTATTAGGGGATAATTTCTATTTTGATATTCCGATCTATAAACTATTTATAGATCAAAAAGAGCAAGAGTTTTGGAAACAAAAAAGCAATGAGCCTCATTTGTTTGACTGGATAGATGATAAGATTGAACATCCTTTTGATGAGGAGCTTATGAATTATCCTTTTGGAGCTGCTAAAACATTACAGTCAGGATTTTTGAAAACTGCTGATTGGTTAGAGAAGTTTAGAAATTTCTTGCTAATAAAAGAGGCTTATATTAATAATAAGTTTGATTACGATAAAATTGAGTTTATAGAGGATGGAGTTTCCTGGAATGGTTATTCTGCTAAGAAAATCATCTTTTGTGAAGGGTATCAAAGTATTAACAACCCTTACTTCGATTGGTTGCCTTTTAAATTAACGAAGGGAGAAATTTTAACGATAAATTTCAAAAATCTTAAAATAGATCATGCTATAAATAAAGGCGCTTTTTTATTGCCTTTTAATGGAAATTACAAATTTGGTGCGACTTATAATTGGGATGATTTTGACAACACCCCAACAGAAGAAGGAAAGGAGCAGTTGCTGAAAAGAGCTGCACGATTTATTAATGATGAAGTAATTGTTGTAGAACATAAAGCTGGTGTAAGACCAACAGTTTTAGACAGAAGACCATTACTTGGAGTTCATCCTAAGCATAAAGAATTAGCAGTCTTTAATGGTTTAGGAACTAAAGGGGTTATGCTGGCACCTTATTTCGCTGATAAGATGGTAGGTTTAATTCTCGAGAATACAGAGCTTCCAGATGAAGTGAACATTGATAGGTTCTTAGAAAAAAGTAATTAGTTGGTTTTGATTGTTTTTGCACTTTTCTTGTCAAACAACTCTAACAAAAAAACATTCAATAATATCAGAAGGAATCCATAGAAAAAATCTTCTATCGGGATTGTTAAAATTCTTAAGCCTATTATTTCATTTTCATTGTGCCAAATAATAGAGCTTTCTAGCCCTGTTCCGGTAAGTATACCATTAACCATTAAAAATGGAATTATAAGAATAATGAGAGAGGTGTAAAGCCGAGAGAGCCAAATTGGTTTGTATTTTATTTGAATGAAAACAAGTGTAAGAGCTAGACTAATAAAAGTGACGGATGTGTATAGGTGCTTGTAAAATATTAATCCAGAAACAAATAGAGATATACAAAGTTTATAAGTAATCCATTGTGTACTTTCATGGTTCTTGATAGGCCAAATCATTTTTAAGCAATGATAAGTGAATAGACACGCGTATGGTATACAGATAAAAAAGAGTATTTCTTCTAGTGGTAAGTTGAAAAAGTAAACCCCACACAAATAATCTGAGTTAAATCCCCATAGACCAATTTGAGTAGAAAGGATATCCCAGGTAATAAAAATTGATCCAACAATAAGTATGGATAGAGTAGTTGATTTCCACTTTTTGTAAAACTGTAGTTTAGGATGAAATGAAAATATAAGAGGTAAGATTAACACACCTATATCTACAAGGAGATAGGTGATGTTCTTCATGTTTTTTTCTTGAAATATTTTAGAGGAACCCAAAGCATCCCAAAGCATTCTCCATCTTCTTTATAAAAATGTTTGTGGTGAACTTTATGAGCTTTTCTTATTGCTTTGAAATAAGGTAGATCTATATTTCTTAAAATTTTTAATCTGCGATGAATAAATACATCATGAATTGAAAAATAGGCTAAGCCATAGATTGAGATTCCTAACCCAATCCAAAAACTTATACTTAGTTCTTGGGAACCTATAAATATTAGTGTAATACCTGGTGCAGCAAAAAGTAAGAAGAAAAAATCATTTCTTTCAAAAGGTTTAATGTTTGTGTTGTGCTGATGATGGTCTTCATGAAAAAACCATAAAAATCCATGCATTAAATATTTATGGCTTAACCAAGCAACACATTCCATGCCTATAAAGGTTGCTAGTGTTATTAGTATGTTGATGAATAACTCCATATTCAATTATTAGGGACTAATTTAAAAGTAAATGTAAAAGCTTATTAAATTATAATAAACATTAATAGGTTTTATTTAGGATAGAATTTGAGCATTTGGATATTCTGTTAGCCAGTAGCTTAAGGCTTCTTTAGTTCTAACGGTAATAACTGTTCTAGGATCTATTTTAACTTTAAAATCGGTTGTTTTTTTGATTATTTTTTTAACTGACTTTTTCATATGAGGAGTTTTGGTTTTGATGATTCATTAATTCACTATAGCATATTTTCAGCCATTCAGTATATTCGTCTTCATGCTTTTCTAACCCCATTTGTAGTAATTCAGGAGATACATAGCAGTAACTTTCAACTTCATCGATATTAATTTGAGGAAGATCATTTGAGTAGCCTATAAATACGTGATCTAATTCGTGCTCAATTAGCTCTTTGTCTAGTTCTGCCCTATATTGAAATGAAAAAGCATGAGTAAGACTAGCCTTCATTCCCATTTCTTCATTTAATCTTCTGTTGGCAGCCGCTAAAGTCCTTTCTCCTTTTCTTGGATGACTACAACAGGTGTTAGACCATAAGCCTCCTGAATGATATTTTTCTGATGCTCTCTTTTGAAGTAGCATTTCTCCTTGGGAGTTAAATATGAAAATTGAAAAGGCTCTATGTAAAACCCCTTTACGATGAGCTTCCATTTTTTCCATAACACCTAATTCGTTGTCATCAATGTCTACTAAAATCACACCTTCTTTATTCATATTAATTTGTTTTATTCATGCTGTTATAGCATAAGTAATTAACTATTCTTGACTGTAAATCTTTGTCAGTTATTTTATTTAATTGATTATAAATAAAATCGGTATCCTCCTTTTTGTTACTGTATCCTAGAAATTTTGGAAGGTTATCTTGTATTGTTAACCTTAAAAACCTCAACTCTGCATTGTTTTTATTTTTGTCTATAAGAAAGTCAAGATTTTTTTTTCCTTTGTTAAAGCATTTCCATTTTTGTATTGGATTAACATAATAGTCGGCCCATAAAAACCAAATGACAGCTTGGTAACCTTTTATCAAAATTTGATCTTTACCTTTGTTTACTCCTAGATAACTATCAAAATCTTTAATAGAAACTTCATTTAAACAAACGCCATAATAGTAATCTCTACAATCTTTCGCTATATCATTAGAATAAATGCTGTGACTAATTAATAAGCTCAGAATTAAAATACCAACTTGTTTCATAGCAAGTTAAGTTTGTGCTGAATCATAGATTGAACCATTAGTCCAATTTTTGATGGATTAGATACTCGAATTCTAGTTTCCATTATTTTTTCAACTGGAGTGTTTTTTATTTTTCTGAATAACGTTAAGTAGTAAACATAGGCTAAGTAAACACCTTTACGAGATTTATGAGGTAGCTTTTTAATCCCTATTAAAGCTATTCGAAAATCCTCCTCTATTTCTTTTTCAATCTTTTGTTTGTGTTCCGTAGTAAAAGATTCCATATCTATTCCTGGAAAATAAGTTCTTCCAAGAGATTCGTAGTCAGCTTTCATATCTCTTAAAAAGTTAACTTTCTGGAATGCAGCTCCTAGGCTCATTGCATATGGTTCTAGGGCTTTAAATCTAGCATGGTCTCCCTCTACAAAAACATGAAGACACATTAGTCCTACAACTTCTGCTGAACCTAATATATATTCTTCATATGAAAGTACATCATGATACTTGTCATCAAGGTCCATTTCCATGCTTTTAAAAAAAGTATCTATTAATTTGGGATCTATTTTATACTGATTAACAGCTCTTTGAAATTCATTTAAAATAGGATTCAGGCTAATTCCATCTGAGATCGATTTGTAAGTATCCTTTTTAAATTCAGCTATAAGATCTTCTTTATTGTATTCATGAAAACTATCTACTATTTCATCTGCAAATCTAACCAAGCCATAAATAGCATAAATAGGTCTGTGAAGTGATTTGTCTAATAGCTTAATGCCCAAAGAAAAGCTTGTGCTGTAACGTTGAGTTGTTCTTTTTGAACATTCAGCTGAAAGATCATCAAATAGTGATTTCATGAGATTTTTATTTTAGTGTTTGACTTAGTAATTTAGCTGAGATTTTACCAGAAATAAGAGATGGTGGCACTCCAGGTCCTGGAACAGTTAGTTGTCCAGTATATACTAGATTTTTAATTTTTTTGTTAATTATTTTCGGTTTAAAAATAGCAGTTTGGCTTAGTGTGTTGGCTAATCCGTATGCATTGCCACCATAGGCATTATAGTCCTTTTTAAAGTCTTTTATACAATAAGATTGTTTAACTATAATATTGTCTGTAATTTTTTCACCTAGATGTTCTTCTAACCTAGTCATTAAGACTTTAAAATAGCGCTCTCTTAATTCTTCTGTATCTTCAACCCCAGTTGCTAAAGGCATTAAAAGAAATAAGTTTTCACAATTTTCTGGAGCAACAGTTGGGTCAGTTTTAGAAGGTGTACATACATAAAAAAGTGGTTTTTCTGGCCATTTTTTAGTGTCATAAATTTCTATAGCATGTTGCGCAAAGTTTGCATCAAAGAATAAGGTATGGTGTTCTAGTTTTTCTATTTTCTTGTTGATTCCTAGATAGAATATTAAGCTTGATGGTGCAAAGGTCTTTTTTTTCCAATAGTCATCAGAGTAGTTTTTATATTTAGCAGGAATTAACTTATCCTCTATATGGTGATAATCGGCACTACCAATAACTCCATCAACCTTAAATTGAGAGCCATTTACATCTATAGAAGTTGCTAGTTTATCCGTAATGTTAATTTTTGTAATATTGGCACCTGTATGAAATGTAACTCCTTGTTTTTTACATACCTCAACCATACCTTCAACAAGAGAGAAGAACCCTCCCATTGGGTAATATGTTCCAAGTTTAATGCCCGCGTAATTCATTAAACTATATAATGAGGGTGTGTTCTCTGGTTTAGCACCTAAAAACAACACAGGAAACTCCATTAGAGCTCGGAGCTTAGTATTCTTAAATTTTTTATAAACCATTTTTTGATAAGACCCAAAAAGGCTCATATTTGTAGCAGCTTTTATTGTTTCATAATCCAAATACTCCGTTATTGAAAGTCCTGGTTTCTCAATAAGACTAGAAAAGCTTATATCATATTTATTCTTAGCATCTTCCATGAATTTATCTAACTCAATTGAACTACCTTCTTCAATTAACTCAAATAATTCTTTCAATTCTTTGTAGTCGTTTGGAATTGAAATTTTTTCATTTCCCTCAAATATTAGGTTAAACGCAGGTGAAAGTTTTTTTAATTCGAAGTGTTCACTTACTGAGCTATTAAAATCTTTAAAAAAAGAGTCTATAACTTCAGGCATCCAATACCAACTTGGTCCCATATCAAAACTAAATCCAGAGTTTTCAAATTTTCTGGCTCTACCTCCTAAGCATTCATTTTTTTCGAATACATGAACTTTATAGCCTTCTTTCGCTAGGTAAGCTGCAGATGACAGTCCTGAAAATCCAGAGCCTATTATAGCGATTGTTTTATTTTTCATATTGGATGATTTCTATAGCAATTTCATTGGTTCTGTTGAGTAGTTGGTAAGGAGGATTATATCCATAAAAAAATACTTGTCCAGTATTTTCTATACCTGATTTTTTTAATAGTATTTTAAGGTTGTTACTATGTTCTTTTATATCAGAATCATTTGCGAAACCACTAAAACCTATTACAGCCAATGTTTTTTCTTTTACCAGTTGGATTTTAACGTTTTTATTATTTGGGTTAGGCAATTGTTCTATTTCATATTCTGAAGGCATAATAAAGCTCATTTTAATGTCTTTACCTACAGTTGATACTACTGGCGAAGTCATAGATATTTTTTTTTCAGCATCGTTATTTCCAAAAATATAGCTTGCCACCGTTCTAAACCCTTTGCTAGAAAGGTCTGAATATGTACCATTTCCTAAGGATGCAGAGGCCATAATCATTTCAGGATATTTTCTAATTTCAAACTGATCAAATGTCTTAAGAACTTCATATTTAGGAGTCTGTGTGTCTCTCACGCTTGTGTTCGTTTTTATTTGGCTAAAGATGCCTAAACTTAAAGCTCCTATAGTTATGTATGCAATTATGTTCATTTTCTAAACTATGTAAAACAACTTTAACAAATATACTAGTTATGTTTTGTTTATCATATAAAAAGTTAAACAAAATGTGTTCGGGATATAAATTGTACTAGTAGTGGTTTGTTTGTTGATTTCTTGTTGTATTTGATTTCTATGTTTAAATAGAATGTGGACAGTAATTTCAATTATTAAATAATGTTTAGCTAATATTGTAAATAGATGAACAACTATGAGTAGATACAAAATTTCTGATTTAGAAAAACTTTCCGGAGTAAAAGCTCATACTATTAGAATGTGGGAAAAGCGTTATGACATGCCTACACCCTTTCGTACAGATACAAATATTAGATATTATGATGACCTTGAATTAAGGAAGTTTCTTAATGTTGTTTCGCTAAAGAATGCTGGAAATAAAATATCAAAAATTGTAAAGCTATCCGATCATGAGTTCAATTCTCAAATTAGTAATCTTTTACAAACAGGGACTCTCGAGATAAAAGAAGAAATACTTATTAATCAATTAATCAGTTCTGGATTAACTTATGATGAGTTTGGATTTGAGAAGGCTTTTTCTAATTCTATTTTGAGTTTTGGCTTATTGGGTGCATACAAAAGAGTACTATACCCTATGCTTGTTAAAATTGGCCTTTTGTGGACTATCTCTGAATTATCTGTTTCTCAAGAACATTTTGTAACTAGTTTAATTCGGCAAAAGATTTTAACAGCAATAGATGCGATAAAGCCGTCTTCTGATTGTTTAGAAAAATGGGTGTTATTTTTACCTGAAGGAGAAATACATGATATAGGTCTTTTGATAGCAAGTTATGCCTTAAGAAAAAGGGGACATAAAGTTACTTATTTAGGTAAGAATGTAAATCTTGAAGATCTTTATGAAGTTTCTAAAAATGTCAATGCTACTCATTATTTATCTTTTGTGGTTAGACATAATCAACGAGATGTTGTAAATAAATATTTATCGACTATGAATAGTAAATTCAATTCTTCTACTTGTTATGTTTGTTGTGATTCATCCTTTAAAGACGATTTTAATCTTTTTGATAATCAAAATATAATTTCAAATTTTGATGAGTTTCTTAATTTGATTCAATAATTAGTTTTTTTTCAGAAGAACTTTACCCTTAAATTGTCCTTCTTTATTCTTTTAAGACTTAATGGTTAAGTGCCCTTTTAAGCTTTAATTTTATTGTCAGTAAAAAAACTAAATTATCTATTATTTATAACCATTAGTTAAATTTCTGCATTTTGATATTTATTCTTTTAACAGTTGGTCTGTTCGATAAATGGGTAGGAGTAGCTACTTTTTTGTTTATTTGGCTTTTTTAGAAAATGCCTAAGATGCTAGTAAATATAAATATCATCAGTAAATTAATATTTAAAACAGATGGCTAATGACTTTATGTACTGATAAATGAGATAATTTTACCAAGCGAGTACATAATAAATATCTTAAAGAGTTTTGTTGCCAATACTAAAAGGCTGCCAATTAATATTGGCAGCCTTTCTTGGATTAAATAAATCTAACTATTAAAGTTTAATAAAATTAGAATGAATTGGGGTAGAATCATTGTTAATCATAATATGGTAACATCCTTTTGGAAGTTGTGAAATGTTAATACTGTTTTCTGAAGTAGAATAAAGTTTATTACTAATTAGCTTTCCGGCAACATCCATTAATCTGATTTCAGCATTTTGTAAAACTATTCCCTTAAATGTTATAACATCATTTGCAGGATTAGGATATACTGTAACTTTAATATTATCTGACTGTTCTCCAATGCTAAGAGTTAAATCTTCAGGTAATTCTATTAATGCTCCTCCTGATGAAAGCGCTACCCATAATCCAAATGCTGGTCCACTAGAATTTACAGCAGGATTTAAAAAACCTGATGCTACTACAACTAATGCTTGATCATTTAAATTTAATGTAGCTAATGGCGCTAAGTAAGCTGCTACTGTTGTTGTTCCTGTAGCATCTTTAACTCTTAATCTGTAATCTGCAGTTGGTAATTCTAAATACCCTGCAAAGTCTCCATAAGAGGCATCATTTACCAAGTTTCCTGCAGTTTGTTCATCAACATCTACTGTTGGAGCATCTGTTGCACCGTGGTGTACTAATATATCTGTATTTCCTAAAGTTAATGCTGCTTCTCTTCCTAATCCATATACTTTAATATCAAATCCTGC
>CEWR01159045.1_pt1 | contig 18178 bp, 11 predicted proteins | sample 356321 | NCBI WGS metagenome assembly CEWR01 (sample SAMEA2621551, study PRJEB7988) | marine metagenome | biome: marine biome (ENVO:00000447); feature: mesopelagic zone (ENVO:00000213); material: "saline water (ENVO:00002010), including plankton (ENVO:xxxxxxxx)" | depth 790 m
AACTTAGGTACTGCCCCTGCTTTAAATGACTTTTCATTTGACTGGAATTATCCTACTACATTAAATGACGCTACAATACAAAACCCTAATGCTACACCTACACAAGGTATTACCGATTACATTGTAATTGTTACAGATACTTTAGGTAGTTGTTTTGATACCGACACAGTAGAAATTAGGTCCTGTTGTATTGTTGCTACTATTGATTCTCTAAACGCTACTTGTTTTGATCTTGATGATGGTAAAATTATGGTTGCAGCAACTGCTCTTAATAGTAATTTCACTATTGAGTTTCATAGAAATGATATCCCTTTTACCCTTTTACAAACTTATACAGGAACTTCTGGAGATACTCTTCTAAACCTAGAACCAGGAAGTTATATCGTTTTAATATTCGATTCTATTGGATGTTCAGAAAGTGATACCCTAACTATTACACAACCTTTACCGATACTAATTTCTCCTATTACGGCTCTTCCTGATACAATTATCTGTATCGATGGTACAGCTACAATATCTGCTAGTTACTCCGGTGCAACACCTCCTATCAGCTTGAATTGGGATAATGGTTTAACTGGATTAGGATCTCATCAAGTAAACCCTACTGCGAACATTACAACTTACACTGTTTATGCTCAAGATGCTAATGGTTGTATTTCTGATACGAGTACTATTGACATCCACTTATACCAACCTATTGTTATTAATCAAGTAAGCTTAACTGACACTACAATTTGTGAAGGAAATACTACTACAATACTTGCAGATGCCGTTGGTGGTGGAACAGGTTTAATCTACACATGGTATGATGGTAATAGTAATATTGTTGGTGCTACAGATACAGGAGCATTCATTATAACACCTACTTTTGATGGAGAAATATTCTCTGTAATTGTTACTGATAGTTGTACTACTCCATCAGCAACTGATAATATTACCACTGATTGGGCTAATATTGTATTGCCAGATTATACCATTACTAATACAGAAGGGTGTTACGATGATTTATCATTCATCCCAGAATTTGAAAATACAACTCTTAATTTAGGGAATATGCCAACTTCAACTTGGGACTTTGGTAATGGAGCAACTTACGAATGGCCATTTGCTACACCTTTTAATTACCACTATGATGATCCAGGAGTTTATGATGTTACATTAACAGTAACTGATGAGACAGGTTGTCAATGGGATACTATTATAACTGCTTATCAAATTACGGCACATGATAACCCTCAAGCAGATTTTAGTTGGAATCCAAATCCAACAGATTATTTAAATGCTGAAATCACTTTTAATAATTTAACTACAGTAGTTCCTTTCTATCAATGGACATTTATTACTGATGCTCAATATACTTCAACAGATGTTGATCCAGTTTTCCAATTCCCACAAGATCGCCCAGGAAACTATGATGTAACTTTAATTACTACAAATAAAGCTGGTTGTATTGATTCTATAACTAAGATTGTTATTATAGATGATGTCTTCTTATTTTATATCCCATCAGGGTTTACACCAGACGGAGATGGACTGAACGACAGCTTTAAAGTTGTTGGTGAAGGACTTGATTTAAGTAGTTTTAAAATGACCGTATTTAATAAATGGGGACAACTTATTTTTGAATCAAACAATCCTGACATAGGTTGGGATGGAACTCAAAACGGTGACTTAGTTCCTGATGGAGTATACATTTGGAAAATTGAGGCAAAAGAAGCGCACTCTTCAATCATTCAAAACAAAGATGGTTTTATAACTATTGTAAGATAAAAGAAAACATAGTAACACAAAAAAGCCAGTTAGAAAAAATCTAACTGGCTTTTTTATATCTTATTAAAAATATTATACTTAACGAATTGATTCTTGAACTTTTATTAATTTAGTTAGTAAATCTTCTAACAAATCTAACCTCAACATATTTGCACCATCACTTTTTGCCACCGATGGATCTGGGTGAGTCTCAATAAAAATACCATCAACACCAACAGCAATTCCTGCTTTTGCAATTGTTTCAATTAATTCTGGCTTTCCTCCAGTTACGCCTGAAGATTGATTTGGCTGCTGTAAAGAATGTGTAATATCTAATACTGTAGGAGCAAATTCTTTCATTGTTGGAATACCTCTAAAATCAACCACCATATCTTGATAACCAAACGTTGTTCCTCTTTCGGTTAACCAAACATTATCGTTACCAGATTCTTTTACTTTATTTACAGCAAATTGCATTGCTTCAGCTGATAAAAATTGTCCTTTCTTAATATTAACAACTTTACCTGTTTTTGCAGCAGCAACTAATAAATCAGTTTGTCTACATAAAAAAGCAGGAATCTGTAATACATCAACAGACTCTGCAGCAATTGCACATTCCTCTGCAGTATGTACATCTGTTAATGTTGGTAACTGTAATCTTTCTTGAACACTTTTTATAATAGCTAATGCTTTCTCATCTCCTATTCCAGTAAATGAATCTAATCTTGATCTATTTGCCTTTCTATATGATGCTTTGAAGATAAAAGGAATTTTCAATTTATCAGTAATTGCTTTAATTGTACAAGCAATTTCAAAAACATTTTCTTCACTTTCAACAACACATGGTCCAGCAATTAAAAAGAAATTACCTGAGTCTGTATGTTTTATGTTTGGAATATTATTTATCATAGTATATTTTTTTTCAAAAATACATCTTTAAACGAAAATAAAAGGTCTCAAATTCTTAACATTCTTATTCATATTGATTATTTATATTTACCTCATGAAAGCATCTCTTATTTTATTACTATTAGCAACTCCCTTCTTAACTTCTGCTGGAGGTCCATGGCTGACAAAAAAAGGCAGTGGATTCCTTCAACTTCAAACAACATTACCCACTGGGAGCTTTAACCGATTGTTTTTAGAAAATAACAAAGAGTTGACATTAAATAGATCTATACTTGATTATACATATCAAGTTTATATAGAATATGGACTTACTGATAAATTAAATATTATATCATCCCTTCCTTTTAAACAGATTTCTACAGGTAGTATTGGAAGCCAAACGGTTAACACTAAAATTCTCCCTAAAGGAAATTTAAGTGGAATAGGGAATTACAAATTAGCTTTAAAATATAGCCTTTCCAATAAAAAACTAAAAGCAGCAATATCCATTCAATCAAGTTTAAAAACGATAAGCAGAAAAATTGAGTCTGGATTAATTACAGGTTATGATGCTAATTCATTTGGTCCATTTTTATCAATAGGAAGAAGTTTTTCACCAAAATTGTATTCATATATCGAAACTGGAATAAATTTCTATTCTAACGATTTTAGTAATACAATAGATCTTCATTACGAACTAGGGTATCAATTAAATTCATCATTGTGGGCTGTTCTTACATTTGATATGAGAGAATCTTTAAAAAATGGATCTTATAGAAATGAGAATTTAAGACAAACAGGGTTTTATACTAATAACCAAGAGTTTGTATCTCCAGGACTAAAAATGAATTATGAATTAAAGAATGAACTTGGGTTTTCTGTAGCAACTTATGCAGGCCTGAGTGGAAATTATGTAGGTAAAATTGGTATGTTTAGTTTGGGAATCTATAAGAAATGGTAACCCATAGTTAGATTTTCACTCCTATTACACAGACATCATCTAGTTGCTCTATATCACCCTTCCATTCATAAAATAGTTTGTTTAATTCATTTTCTTGCTCTTCAACATCCATTTCCGAGCATTCTATCAACTTATTTTTAAATGGTTTGTACTTAAGCTTTTTGCCTTTGGGTCCACCAAATTGATCAGCAAAACCATCCGAAAATATATAAACCATATCGTCTTTCTCTAATTGGTACTGATGATCAACAAAAGGAGCATGATTATCAGAGAACCCAATAGGTTGTTTATCCCCTTTTATTTCATTTAGGTGCTTGTTTCGAATTATATAGACAGGGTTTTTAGCCCCTGAAAAGTATAATATATTCGTCTTAAAATTAATGGAAACCAGTGCAACATCCATTCCATCATGGATGATATTCTCCGCATCAGAATGTCTGTTAATTGTTTTATGAATCTCTTTATTTAAATAGTCTAAAGCCTGACCAGGAGAGTTAACTGTTGGTTGCTTTATAGATTGATTAAATATTTTTAATCCGATTAGACTCATAAATGCACCTGGTACTCCATGACCGGTACAATCTGCGACACTAAAAACAACTAATTTCTCATTGTTTTCAATCTCTTCTTTCGTTGTAGTTAATTCTGAAATCCAGTAAAAATCACCACTTACAATGTCTTTAGGTTTAAAGATTACAAAAGAATTAGGTATAATTTGCTTAAACACATCAATAGGTGGTATTAATGCATCTTGTATTCTCTTTGCATAATTAATACTATCTACAACTTCTCTATTTTTTGCTTCTTGAATAATTTTAGATTCGCGTAAAGCAAAACGTGCTACCAATTCATTTTTTGTTAGTTTAAACCTTGTTTTGACTAATAAAATTGAAAATATTGCAACAGAAAGCGTAAGAAAACCTCCATTAACCATTATCTCTTCTACAGATAATGAATTATTAAAATAGAAAAACAACACATTTGCGATTATACTAACTCCTACTATAAATATTGAATAGTAAATGTGATAAAACACAAACATACCCGATCCAATAAATAACGCTATATATGCTAACGTGTGCTTTTGTAAATGTTCCGCATCCATAACACTCCACATATATGCATTTTGGATTGAAATTAACAAAACAGGAATTACCCCCATCAACTCAATAGAAATTTTTAGTTGTTTATGGAATAGCACCGTAATTAAACAGATGAAAGAAACAGCGACTCTAAAGGTTAAGAACTCCTCCAGAAAAGAATCCATATTAATATAATCTGTTGAGAAAAACAACAGGTTAAACAAAACGGCTACCCACAAAGTAATTTTATGATACTTAAGAGTTGTTTTATCCAACTCAGATTTCCAAGGAAGGTTTTGATTCATAGATTTATCCAAAATTGATTCCAAATTAAAGAAATTATTTGGCTCTTGGATGAAAATCTAATATTGCTTGACGCAAATACTCTCTATCTAAGTGGGTATAAATTTCGGTTGTAGTAATGGATTCATGTCCCAACATTTCTTGTACAGCTCTTAAATCAGCACCACCCTCAACCAAATGCGTTGCAAAAGAATGTCTGAATGTATGCGGACTAACTTTTTTAGTGATTCCTGCTTTTACAGTTAAATCTTTAATAATTGTAAAAATCATCACTCTAGTTAACTGCTTCCCTCTCCTATTTAAGAACAGTATATCCTCACTATCTTTATCGATATTATCCATGTGGTTACGCTTGCATTCTATATAAGTTTTAATGTGTTTAATAGCAACACTACCTATAGGTGCAATTCGCTCTTTATCTCCTTTTCCGATAACGATTACAAACCCTTCATCCAACATTAACTTTGAAATTCGTAATCCCACTAGTTCACTAACCCGTAAACCGCAACTATATAATGTTTCGAGCATTGCTTTGTTTCGTTCCCCTTCAGGCTTACTCAAATCAACTGTATCAATAATTTTATTAATCTCTTCAATATTTAATACTTCAGGTAATTTCCTTCCTATTCTTGGAGATTCTAACAATTCTGTTGGAGCAACCTCAATAAGATCTTCCATTAATAAATATTTGTAAAATGCTTTTAACCCTGATAAAATTCTAGCTTGAGAGCGTGCATTTAAGCCCAATTCACTAATCCATTGTAAAAAATCTTCAATCAATTGTTGACTGACTTTTTCAGGACTTGTTTCAATTTCTTTTAACTCTAAAAATTGAACAAATTTATCAACATCATGTAAATAAGCTTCAATAGAATTAGAAGATAGTGACCGCTCTAATTGTAAATAGCTTTTAAATCCTTTTATGCTTGAGCTCCAATTCATGACAGCGCCTATAAAGGCAATTATTGAGTAGTTTATTCAAATTAATCTGAATACAAATATATATCTTTGTCGTTCAGAATTTTATTATGCAGATTTTAATTATCAACGGTCCTAACTTAAACCTTCTCGGTAAACGAGAAAAAGAAATTTATGGCGAAAATTCGTTTGAGAATTATTACAAAACTCTTCAAAATGAATTTACGGATGTCGCTTTTGAATATTTTCAAAACAATGTAGAAGGTGAATTAATTAATAAACTCCATGAAGTTGGCTTTAGTTATGACGCTATTGTTATGAATGCAGGAGCATACACACATACATCTATAGGAATTGGAGATGCTATTGCAGGAATTGAAACCCCTGTAATTGAAGTGCACATTTCTAATGTTTACGCTCGAGAAGAATATAGACACCAATCTTTGATGGCAAAAAATTGTATTGGTGTAATTGCAGGCATGGGTTTAAACTCATACCGATTGGCAGTGCTACATTTTCTATCCTTAAAAAAATAAGTTGAGCATTAGTTCTAACATCTGGAAGCTTTATGTGATAAAAGCATCGAAATGGCTAATGCTTTTTATGCCAATTATTTGGTTGTTCTACCAAGAAAATGGATTAGACATATGGGACCTATTTCTTATTCAAGGTATTTATTCCATTACTATAGCAGTAATTGAAATTCCATCAGGATATGTTGCTGATGTTTTAGGCAGAAAAAACTCTATGATAATTGGGACTTTCTTCGGAACAATAGGAATGATTGTCTATTCTTTCTCCTATGGATTTGAAGGTTTTTTAATTGCGGCTTTATCTTTAGGTATAGGTCAAAGTTTTATATCTGGATCAGACACGGCACTCATGTACGATTCATTATTGCAGCTCAACCGCTCAAAAGAGTTTATAAAACTTGAAGGGCGAACTATTTCCATGGGGAATTTAGCTGAAGCAGCTGCAGGATTTATAGGCGCTTATTTTTTAACTCAAACTTCATATAGAACACCATTTTATTTCCAAATAGGAATCTCAGCTATTGGTTTTATTATAGCTTTAACATTAATAGAACCTTCTGGTAAAAAAATAAAGGATGGGAAGTCGAAACCTTGGGGTAATATTAAAAAAATAATTCACTATTCTCTTATAGAAAATTCAACATTACGCCTGTGTATATTCTATTCTTCAATTATGGGGGCTGCAACATTAAGTATTGCCTGGTTTTCTCAACCATTGTTAGACTACTTAAACATAGAAGGAAAGTACAATGGTTTAATTTTCGGAATCTTAAACTTAGCGGTAGCTTCTACAGCCTACTATGCTCATCATATCGAAAATAAAATAAAAACGAAATACATTCTAATAGGCATACTGGTTCTTATTACGGGAACTTACTTCATACTATATAAAGAACTCGCAATATGGAGCTTAGTAGTTTTATTTCTTTTCTATTTGGTTAGAGGTATCGCAACTCCAATATTAAGAGATTACCAAAATAGATTTACACCTTCGGAAATGAGGGCTACAGTAATGTCTATAAGAAGTTTTATTATTAGGACTATCTTCGCTATTATATCTCCATGCATTGGATACATTGCTGATGTTTACAATTTACAACAAGCATTTCTTTTATCTGGCAGCCTCTTTTTTGTTTTAGGAAGCATTACCCTCCTCTTTTTATTAAAAAAAGATATGAAATCCTATTAACGAACAGTTGTTAATTCTTTGTTTTGCTAGCCCTCTTTAATTTCTGAATACAAATTACTTTTATACTTTATAAGAAGTATTTCTATGACGAAAAGAATCCTGTTAAGTTTATTCATTTTGCTAATGGCTGCTGTAAGCATTATTGCCTACAACTTCTATAAAAATGTACAACAACCCGTTAATAAAACATCCTTTGAAGCCATCCCTCAAAATGCTGCTTTAATTCTAAAAGAAACCAACTTTAACGCTTTATACAACAAGCTATCTACCACTAATATTATTTGGGAAGATTTAATTACTAACACAGAAATAGCCCAACAAACAAATACTAATTTACATTATTTAGATTCTCTTATAAGCGGACCATTTAAACCTCTTTTTATTGATAAACCTATTATAACTTCTCTACACCTCTCTGGAGCTAATGATTTTGGTTTTATTTTTTACATCCCAATAAGCGATGATCTTACTGAAAAGAAATTAATTCAAAAAATCAAGAATGTTACCCGTAAAAATCCTGAAGCTCGAAAATACGATGGAGCAACAATTCATACACTCCCTACAAACGGAAGCTCTAAAATCTCAATAGTCGTTTATCGCAATACACTTGCGTTTAGCTACAGCACATCGTTAATAGAAGATGTTGTTCGACAATTAAATACAGAAACAAGCTTAATTAATGATGCCAACTTCGCTAAGATGATTGCTAACTCTGGTCATTCTGAAGATGGAAATTTATTTATTAATAATAAATATTTCTCAAAAATTATTAATCAATACATTAATAAATCTAGTAAGAAATATGCAACTAATTTAGAAAGCTATACTAACTGGACAGAGCTAGACCTCAACATTAAATCAAACAGTTTAAGTTTAAATGGCTTCAGTTTTTCTGATGACAACAATTGGGTTACTTTATTTAAGAATCAAAAATCTCAGAATATTGATATTCTTTCTATTGCGCCATTCAATACCGCATTTTTATATCATTATGGCCTGAGTAATCCTAAAAGCTTTTTTGAAGATAGAAAGCTTTCATTAAAAAATACGAATCAGTTTTTTAGTTTTCAGAAATACTTAGATAATCAAACCAAAAAATATAGCATAGATTTAGAGGAAGAATTACTCGCTAATATTGGTAACGAGGTTTCTTTTATTATTACAGAGTCGTTAACCGAAGATTTCTCCACCAATAAGTTTGTTGTTTTTCAAACAAACGATATCAAAAAGACAACAGGAGATTTACTAAGTATCTCATCTAAAGTGAATGAGGAAGCATTTGAGTTGATTGATTTTAATAATTACACCATTAATAAAATTGAACTTAACAATTTGTTTAATAATTTACTCGGTAAACCCTTTGTAAATCTAGAACATCATTTTTATACTGTAATTGACGATTATATTGTTTTTGGGAACTCTGAAAGTGGTTTGAAAAAATTCATTACCAATGTTATCAATGAAAAAACATTAGAGAACAACGAAAGTTTTAATGGTTTTAGTAATAACCTATCGTCAACTAGTAATATTTTTATTTACAACAATGTTGCTCGTTCAATCAATCTTTATAAGCAATTTTCTATAGAAAAATATTTACCTATTTATGATGAAAAAATTGATATGTTCAGAAAGTTTGAAGCACTATCTCTTCAGATTAGCACCGAAAAAAATGGACTATACTACAACAACATTCATTTAAAATACAATCCAGTTTATAAACAAGAAACAGCATCTCTTTGGGAATTAATGGTAGACACATCTATCAGTTCTACTCCGCACATTGTGTTGAATCATAAAACCAAAGCGAAAGAAATATTTGTACAAGATGATGCAAATAAGATCTACTTAATAAGCAATATTGGAAAAGTGATTTGGACGAAACAATTACAAGAACCAATTATGGGTGGAATACACCAAATTGATGTTTACAAAAACAATAAGCTACAATTCTTATTTAATACCACATCAAAAATTTACTTAATTGATAGAAATGGGAATAATGTAGAAAGCTACCCCGTAAAATTAGCAAGTAAAGCAACCAACGAAGTAACTCCATTAGACTACTCTCACAACAGGAACTACCGTTTAATTATTGGTTGTGAAGATAATATGGTGTACAACTATGATATTACTGGAGCAAAAACTAAAGGCTGGGAATATAAATCAGAAAGTAGTTCTGCAACTGGAAAAACTTGGCATTTCTCAATCTCTAATAAGGATTATATTGTTGTTCCATTAAAAGATGGAAAGGTAAAAGTGATCCAAAGAAATGGTAAAGATCGATTGACTCTCGAAAACAAACTAGAAGTTTCTTCAAATCCAATATATTTAAAAGTTGGGAATACAATAGCGAATACCTATTTAACGACTATGGACTCTATAGGTAATATAAGTCAGTTAAACTTAAACGGAAAGACATCTCTTATTATAAATGAATATAATCAACCAGGAGCAAAATTCAATTTCTTTGATTTTGACAATAACAATTCTAAAGATTTTGCAATTGCTCATCAAAACAACATAAAAATAATTGATCTCGATAAAAAGGAATTGTTCAACAACACTTTTGAGACTGCGATTACACATACTCCATTATTTTTCAAATTATCAGATAAAAATACTAGACTTGGAATTGTAACTGAAAATCAGATTTATTTGATTAATCCAAATGGAACTATTGTAGATGGTTTCCCACTATCAGGATCAACACCTTTTAGTATTGATGATTTGAATAATGATAATACTTCAAATTTAGTGGTAGCTCATGGTAAAATGATTTACACGTATAATTTGAAATAATTTATATTTCTTTAACGTTTTATTATTAGACAGTTGTGATAAGAACATTATTTATTTGTTTTTTTGCTATGGATTTGAAATCAACTAAATGAACTCTATATCAACACTATTAAAACCTCTCACTTTTTTTATTGTTCTATTCTTAGCAACATCTTTATTTGGACAAATAAAAAAAGAGAACAAACTACTCATTGGTAGATTAGCACTCTCTGAAAAGCAATATAAAACTGCTATTGAAAAATTCAACTACATCATTAAAAATGACCCACCCAATTACGAACCTTATTATTATAGAGGAATAGCGAAATTGGAACTAGGAGATATTGTTGGTGCCGAGAAGGATTTCACAGAAGCCATAAAACTTAGACCTCTTTTTATTGATAATTATATTATCAGAGCATCCACGAGAGATCGACTATTAAATTATGACGGTGCTTTTAATGATTTTGAGAGCGCTCTATCAATTGACTCAACTAATTCTGACATCTATTTAAACAGAGCGATTACACATAACTCTCTTCACAACTATGAGAAAGCTATTATTGATTGTGAAAAAGCACTACGCTATTACAACAATAAAGAATTAGTGTACCTTATTAGAGGAATGTCAGAATTAGGTCTGAAAAATTATTATAAAGCCATAAACGACTTTAACATTATAATAAAAAGTAATCCCAGAAAAGCTAACACATATGTAAGAAGAGCAACTGCTCAATATTATTTATTGCATTACGATTCTGCTCTAAATGATATTAACAGAGCATTACATTTAGATGATAAAAATAGCTATGCCTACTTCCAACGTGCTATGGTCTACAATAAAATAGACCACAAAGATGACGCGCTTAAAGATTTAAATACCGTTTTAGAGATGTCACCAAATTCTACCTCAGCATATTATAATAGAGCTTTAATTTACTCAGACAATGAGGCTTATCAAAAAGCTTTAGCCGATTATGAAAAAGTAATTCTACTTAATTCAAAAAACATATTAGCCTACTATAATCGTGCAATAATATATAATCGTTTAAAGAAATTGAGATTAGCCAGAATAGATATTGAAAAGGTTATTGAAATTTACCCTGACTTTGTTGACGCATATAAATTAAGGGCTAGTTTAAAACAACAATCTGGCGACTATATTGGCGCTAATCAAGATAAGCAAACAGCCGAGATAATTAATAGTACGAAGCTCGATATTACTGATAGCTTAAAAAGAAATGAAGAACTAAATATTGCCAGAGTAACTTCGTTTAGCAATGGGGATAATAAAAATGTAGAACAAATATCAAATACAGAAATTGCTTTAGTAAGTCCTTACTACATTAGTTTACTTTCATCAAAAAACCATAAAAGAATAATAGATTCATGGAACAAAAAGAACAAATCCTATTCAGCTTATTTTTTATTGAATGATAATGATGATATCAATCTAGCTCTTAAAAAGAAAAAGCTAGCATCCTTAAACGAACAAATCTTATTAGATTTTAGAAATGGTGAATTGTATTTAAAACGAGCAGTTGTTAATGCCTCATTAAACGTTTACGATAGAGCAATTATGGACTTCAACAAGTCGTTGCATTTAGATGCCGACAACTATATGGCTTATTTTGGCAAAGCCAATATGCTTTATCAAATATTTAAAAAAGACGAAACAAGTAGCTATAGTTTAGATATGGTTATTAAAGACTATGATAAGTGTATTGCACTTAACCCAAAATTCACTTACGCTTACTTTAACAGAGCTTACTTAAAATTTCAAAATGAAAATTACATTGGTGCTATTGAAGATTACAGTAAAGCAATTAATCTATCGCCATCTTTTGCTGAGGCTTACCTCAACAGGGCTTTAATTCTATTGATCTTAGAAAACAACGAGCAAGCCTGTAAAGACTTAAGTAAAGCAGGTGAATTAGGAATTACAAAAGGATATTCCTTAATTGGGAAGTATTGTAGTAACTAATCATCTACTATTCAAAAGAGACCCCATAACAAATTCGCAAGAACATTGAGACACAAAAAAACCGCTAACATTTCTGTAGCGGTTTTTTATTTATGTTTTAGAAGCTAAACTTATTCAGCTGCTTCAGCTTTTTTCTTTTTTGCAACTCTTCTTTTTGGCTTTTTTTCCTCTTCTGTAGGCTCTACATAATTAGGATCAAATGCTGCATCAACTAAAATTCTACCACAGTGCTCACAAACCAATACTTTTTTGTGATTCTTAATATCCATTTGTCTTTGAGGTGGCACTTTATTAAAACAACCACCACAAGAATCTCTTTGAATAGTAACAACTGCTAAACCATTTCTAGCATTCCCTCTAATTCTAGTATAAGCTTTTAATAATCTATCATCAATTACTTTACTTGCTTTAGCTGATTTTTTCTCTAATTTATCTTCTTCAGCAACAGTTTCTCCAGTAATTTCGTCTAATTCCTTTTGCTTGTTAGCTAAATCAATCTTTCTTCCATCTAAATATTCTTTTGCTTGTCCAAGTTTCTCTTGCTTAGAAATCAATTTGAATTCACCCTCTTTAATTCTTTTTTCAGATAACTCTATTTCTAAAGTCTGAAATTCCATTTCCTTTGTAATAGCATCAAATTCTCTGTTATTTCTAACTTTGTTTTGTTGCTCTTCGTATCTCTTAATTATATTTCCAGAATCTTTAATCCCGTTTTTCTTGTTAGAAATATCAGTCGTAAGATCCTCTATTTCGCTTGTTAACTTATCTAATCTAAGTGTCAAACCCTCAACCTCATCTTCCAAATCCTGAACCTCTAAAGGTAACTCACCTCTTACAGTACGAATCTTATCAATAGTTGAATCAATAACCTGTAAGTCATATAATGCTTTTAATCTTTCTTCTATAGTCGCTTCTTTTTTAGCCATCTTTAAAGGTAATTTACTGGGTTTGTATTATTTTCAGTTAAACTAACTGCGAAATTAGGAAATTTTTCATTAAGAATCTCATAAATTAACTCACTTGTGTACTGCTCACTTTCATAATGCCCAACATCTGCAATTATTATTTTATTTTCTGAATCAAAAAACTGATGATACTTAAAGTCTCCTGTAATAAAAACATCCGCTTGAGCTCCAATTGCATCATTCAACAAAAAGCTCCCTGAACCACCGCAAATTGCCACCCTCTTCACTTTCTTATCCAATAAATTTGTATATCGAACGCAGTCTGTGTTCAAGTCATTTTTTAAGCGTTTTAAAAAGGCTAATTCATCCTCTTCATTTTCTAATTCTCCAACAACCCCACTCCCAACATTTTCATGTCTATTTTGAAGGTCAAAAACGTCATAAGCGACTTCTTCATATGGATGAGCTGCTTTTAAACTTGTAATAACTTTATTTACCAAATGAGAAGGAACAACTGTCTCTATCTTAGATTCATTTTCTCGATGTAATTCTCCAACTTTTCCAACAACTGGATTCGTATTTTCACCACCCTTAAAAGTACCTACTCCATCGGCATTAAAACTACATTCCGAATAATCACCTATACTTCCTGCTCCGGCACTAAACATAGCTTCTCTAACCTTCTCTGCAGAACTTTGAGGACAATAGGTCACAATCTTACTCAGTAAGTTTTTCTTTGGCTGTAAGACCTTACACTTCTTAAGTCCAATTTTCTCTGCAATTTTAAAGCTTACACCATTTTTAACATGATCTAAGTTGGTATGCACGGCATATATCGAAATATTGTTTTTAATTGCTTTTATAACCGTTCGCTCAATATAATTAGCTCCATTAAATTTCTTTAACCCACTAAATACTATTGGATGATGAGAAATGATCATATTACAGTTTTTAGCAATAGCTTCATCCAAAATTTCTTCAACACAGTCTAAGCTTATCAAAATTCCGGTTACCTCATCATTTGCGTTCCCAACTATCAGCCCAGAATTGTCATACGACTCTTGGTAAGCTAATGGAGCAAAACCTTCAATTATAGTGGTTATATCTTTTACTAGCATATTAAAAAATTTAAGACTACAAAGTTAATATAATTGACACTTCAGTACCTGCAACTTCTCTCTTTTCGTTATAAACCTGATATGGACCTCTTATGGCACAATCTTTATTAGATATTTTACTAATTAATTTGATTCTTCCTTTTGTCAATTCCATCCCTTTTGAATCGTGGTGTTGATTTTTACCTTTCTTATTCTCAATACTCTTATCAATACCAATTCCATCATCTTTAATCACAATAACAAGTTTATCTTCTTGCTTTGTAACAGTAACATCTATATTTCCTCGCTGATCTCGTGGAAGAATACCATGCCATATTGAATTCTCAATAAAAGGCTGGAGTAACATTGAAGGTATTTTTATAGTTTGAGGTTCTATACTCTTGTCTACATTAATTTTATAGTCAAATTTATCTTGGAATCTCATTTCTTCCAATTTCAAATACAACCCTATTCGTTCTATTTCATCATCTAAATAAATTTCATTAACCAACGAACTATCTAAATTTTTCCTCACCAATTTGGCAAAGCTAGAAAGGTACTTATTAGCTGATATTCTATCTTGTCGGTTAATGTAATATTGTATAGAATTAAGTGCATTAAAAATGAAGTGACGATTCATACTAGAGTTTAAAGCTTGCTGCTCTAATTTCATCATTTTTGATTTATCTACAATTAGTTGAGTCACACGCTTTCGCTCTTCTATTTTTTTACTTCTATTAACAATCAACCAGACACCACCAATTGATAGTATAAAGCTCAACAAATAAAACCACCAAGCAGCCCAAAACGGAGGAGTAATTGTAAATGAAAAATGAACAGGTGCTGTCCAGTTCTTTAAATCTGTAGTAGCAGCAAGCTGAAATGTAAACTCTCCATCTGGTATATTTGAATATGTTACATACGTTGCCTTTGTAATCGGTTGCCAATCTTCATCAAAACCATCCAATTTAAATCTATATTTTACTTTATCTGGGCTAGTATGATAAATCCCAACAAAATCAAATGTTAAATGATTCTTATTATATTTTAGCTTTAAGTTTTCTGGCAACTTAGTTCGTTCATCAATCCCATTTGAATAGTTAGATAAATCCTTTTTTTCTAAAAACAAACGAATATCATTTACCTGAACCTTTGGCAAGGAAACCTCTGTATTTTCTAAATTTAATGCTCTTTTCATTAACCCATAACTTGTTCCAAACCACAAATTGTTTTTACTATCAATAAAAGATGCATTTTGATTACACTCTAAACTCTTCAGTCCATCTAAATTAGAGTACCTTACAAAATCTGTTCTATAAAAAGTATCCGTATCCAGTATATTTAATTGATACAATCCATAATTAGTTCCTATCCACAAATTATTATTCTTATCTAATTCTAAAAAATTAATATTATTAGAAGCAAAATTATCAGGAATCTTAATTGCCGTAATATTACTATCAGACAACATTGCCAATCCGTTATTCGTTCCAACCCAATAAACATTATCATTTTTAATAATATTCATAACACTGGTACTTGGCAATCCGTCTTCTTCAGTAAAAACAACCTTCTCTTTTGTTTGTGGGTTATATTTAAAAAGTCCGTCAGAAGAACAAAACCATATAGATGTTTCGTCTTCAATAAAGATATCTCTTATATTTCTTCCAATATCAATATTAAAGATACTCTTGGTTAATTTATTTAAAACGGAGACACCTTTCCTTGTTCCTATCCAAATATTTTCATGCGCATCTTCAGCCAACGAATACACCTTCTTAGCCATTAAACCATGACTTTTATCATACGTTTTAAATTTAGTTCCATTAAATACAGAAATACCATTATCTGTTCCAACCCACAAATCTTTATCTTTAGAAACCATACTACACCAAACTGTATTATTCCCTAACCCATCTTCGGTTGTTAATAGCACAAATCCTTTACTCGTAAAAACTCCAACACCTTGTTCATAAGTTGAAACCCAAATATTTCTATTAAAATCTTCTAAAACAGACATTACCACGTTACTCCTTATGACTCCATCCTCAGTATAACTCATAAAGTTTTCATTCGTAAACTTAATAAGACCTCCCCCATCAGACCCTAAGAATAAATTCCCTTCAACATCTTCCATTATGGTTTTGATATTATTATTCTTTAAACCATCCTCCTCTGTGAAATTTTTAATCTCATTGTTCTTTAATTTAGACACACCTTTTTTCGATATAAACCAAAAGGCTCCATCTTTACGCTTAACAAAACCTCTTATATGATTACTTATTAACCCCTCTGCTTCAGTAAATTTAATACGCCTATTTTCAACCAAATGAAGTACTCCTTTTCCAAAAGTAGAGCACCAAACGGTTTTATCTTCATCTAAATAAATTTGAGTAGCATTAACATTTTTTATGGTGTCAATTATGTTAAAATCAATATCAATTATAGATACGCCATCCTTAGTTGCGAACCATTTATTATCGTTCTCATCCACAAAAACATCTCGAACATAATTGTTTTTATTTCCATTGGGAAGTTCTATATAATTAAGCTCATTATTCTCTAAATAAACAACACCTCCACCTCCTGTAGTAAACCATATTTTACCCGTCTTATCTTCAATAATTGATAATACAAATTGCTGGTTTAAACTCTCCTTAAACTCGTAATTTGTAAATCCACTTCCATCATAAACCGAAACTCCTCCCTGTGTACCCAACCAAACTCGACCTTTCTTATCACTATAAATTGCATTTATTTGATTGTGCAACAAACCTTCATTTGTCGAAAAGTTCTCAAAATTTATTCCATCAAATTTCGACAACCCTCCTAATGTTCCTATCCATAAATATCCATCATCATCTTGACTAATAGACCTAATTTGAGATTGTGCCAAGCCTTCCTCTATAGAGTAACTTATAAAATTATATTGCTGGGTGTATGCGCTAAAAGAAATTAATAGCGCGCTAATTAATCCGAGAAATTTATTCATTAATCTTTTACTTAAAACGTTTTAATCGCGCTAATAAACCCCGACAACTTCCTCCTTGCCACAGGTATCACTTCACCCGTATCCATAATTGCCATATTTCCATCATGCCTATTAAATTCCTTTAAATGATGTTTTGTATTAATAATATGCGATTTATGTACTCTAAAAAAAGTATTCCCGTCTAATACTTTTTCGTAACGCGCTATAGTCATACTACTTATACACTTAGAGCCATCAGCCAAAAATATTCTAGTATAACTCTCATCAGCTTCAAGATGCACAATATCTTCTGCTTTTAAAATTTCATAACCACTTAATGTTGGCACTGCTATTGTTTCACTTTTACGCTCACTCTTATAATCTGATAAGAGAGACTTAATCATATTAAAATCAACCCCTGTATTTTCTTTCTCAGTAATTTTAGAAACTGCAGCTTGCAAATCTTCAATATCAATAGGCTTCTCAATATAATCTACTGCTCCTGCCTTTAAAGCTTTTAAGGCAAATTGATTGTGTGCTGTAATAAATATTACAGAGAAATCTTTATTCTCAATAGATTCCAACAATTCAAACCCATCTTCATTAGGCATATTTATATCTAAAAACAATAAATCTGGCTTATGTTCTGCAATTATTTTTCGCGCATCTTTTGCCGACCCGGCTTCTGCAACAACGTTTACATCCTTACAAAAATCAGTAAGAATTAGTTTTAGGTTTTCACGAGCATGCTCCTCGTCATCAATAATAATAGTAGTAATAGCCATAAGTAGATGTGTAGTGTTGTTTAAATATACGAGAA
>CEWR01029819.1_pt1 | contig 18148 bp, 17 predicted proteins | sample 356321 | NCBI WGS metagenome assembly CEWR01 (sample SAMEA2621551, study PRJEB7988) | marine metagenome | biome: marine biome (ENVO:00000447); feature: mesopelagic zone (ENVO:00000213); material: "saline water (ENVO:00002010), including plankton (ENVO:xxxxxxxx)" | depth 790 m
CTCTTCGCCGACGGCCAGTTTGAAAGAGGCATCAAATTCAGTGCCGGGTTTCTTGGAGACCACGTTCACGGCTCCGCCGATTGTGTTTCGCCCGAAGAGCGTTCCTTGGGGGCCTCGCAATACTTCAATACGTTCTACATCAATCAGATCAAACGCGTTGCCAACCATACGGCCGGTAAACACACCGTCCAGATAAATACCTACGGCGGGGTCTTCAACAATGATAAAATCCGCCTGGCCCATACCTCGGATAAACACCGTGGGCGACTTGATACCGCTGGTGGGTTGGGCATTTTCGAAATGTACATTGGGTGCGATTTGGCCGACAACATCAATGCTTGCGGCTCCGCGAGCATCCAACTCTTCAGAAGACAATACGGACACCGATGTGGGCACGCTTTGAAGACTCTCTTCGCGTTTACGTGCGGTGACGATAATCTCTTCAAGCACATTTGCGCCATCAGCTAAGGCAATAGTCGGTACTGCAGTCATAAATACTATGCCGGATAAAAAGACTACGACGGCGTTCCTATAAAGGGTGTTTCTATAAAGCATAATATATTCCTCAGCCATATAAGGCCGTTGTTGGATCAATTGCCAACCTGGATCAGGTGAGATCGCCGCTGGTTACCAAACTATTATCAAAAACAGCCATGTGACATAATACTTAGCTTTCTAGGTGATTATATTGTCAACTTGTTTGATTATAAATTCAAGCTTTGCGTTACATCGGTGCATTTGAACGTCGAACAGGATGATCCGATGAGTTCAACCACTGCACCCGGAAATAGCGCCGGTTTTTAACCGTGCCAGGACCTCTATCACGAACCATGCGCGCAAAGACAAAGACACCCGTGATTGCAACGCACTACAAAGTTGGTTTGACTGAGCACTATCCGGGTGAATATATAGAGAAGCGGGACGGGAATACACGCCTGCGAGGTAACGAAGGGCTCTTTCTGTTGGAACATGTCCTCATAGGTATTGTCAAATGTGCGCGATGGCGCCAAAAGCAGGGAATCTAGTATTTTGGCCAAGCAAAACCCAACGACCTATCTCGAGCCGACCCAAAGTATAGGGTTCCTGTCACGAATTAATTTCCGTGCCTTCTCTAAAGCGTTAGAAAAATTGACGGAGCCATATGACGTAAGCGCCGGTCAATGGCGATTTCTACGAGTGCTATGGAAGCGCGAAGGTGTGACACAGCGAGAGCTTTGTCGCGAGGTTGGCATTACCGAAGCAACCGGTGTTAAAGGCATCGCGAGCCTGGCTGCCGCAGGATTCGTCAAACGATCGATCGATGTTCGTGACAAGAGAAAAATAATTATTACGTTAACGCCGCATGCTCGAGCCCTTGAGGCGAAGCTAATCCCGATGGCGTTGGAGATTAACGAGCGAGCGCTGGAAGGTATTACAAAAAAAGAGGCCGACACTGTGCGAAAAGTGTTGGCGAAAACCTACTTTAACCTCACTAAGGAAGACTAATAATAGCGACACCAATCATGCCGATCAGTCTAGTTGGCAGCTATGCACAACCGAGTTGATTGATCGACAAACAAAAATCGGAACACCGTTTGTCTACAGGCGTCGCGTTGAACGACCTGTGGAAGGTCAACGAAGAGGACCTGGAAGAAGCACAAAACGTTGCGAACATTCACCGTGTTGAAACACCCAGGGAATGAATCGAACATGGTCGATTCACTCCCCGGGCCCGTGTTAATTTACTCTTTGCTTTTCCAGGCTGACCCAGCCCAGTCAGATGCCTCGCCGTCGCCGGGAACGGGTACTTCTTTGATGCGTTCGGGAACATCATCGTATTCAAGTCTTAGCGCTCGGCAGCAGACTGCATGAAGGTTATAACCCATCACATGGTAGGTCAGTTCCAGAATATCTTCATCGGAAAAGTGTGAATGTAGTGCGTCGAACAATTCATCAGACGCACGGCCGTTGTCATATATTAGAGCGTCAGCCCAGGCCAAAACAGCTCGCTCTTTGGCGTCGAACATTTCTGAGACCTGCCAATGGGTAATTGCCTTGATTTGTTCTTCTGGTACGCCGTGTTTCCTGGCTGCCTTGCAGTGTTGTGAAAAAACAAACTGACTTCCTGCTGCATAGCCTGCCCTGGTAATGGCGAGCTCTCTAGCGCGGTTATCCAGTTGGCTGACACTTTCACTGGCAAACATGCCGAACATGCCGAAGTGGCTGGTTGCGTGATCGAATATGTATGGCACAAGAGCGAAGACAGACCACCAGTTCCCCGGTGTGCCTGTTGCTGTGCCTGGTTCATCGACCGGGTCTCGATTAGGGAATAGCGCATCGTAATACTTTAGAACGTTATCGGGTGCGTCTTTTCGTGAAACTTGTCGAAGCCGGGGCATAACTTTTCTCCTTGATGGTTATCTATTGAAATACAAGATACCCCCTAGCTGTCAAAGGAATTGACATACTTTCTTCTCGGCATCTATGATGTCTCTTCATTTATGAATTCGCTCGTGCGAGTCTGACGTTGCACCCGCCGGAGCAGTTAGTTGCAGTAGAACATACACCGAGAGGACGCTCGCAATGCCCAGCAATGACAAGTTTGAGTTTCGAGGAATCAATCATCTCGCCCTGGTATGTCGAGATATGAAGAAGACGGTTGAGTTCTATACCGAAGTCCTTGGTATGCCTTTGACCAAAACGGTTGTTTTACCAGGTGGTGGTGGTCAACATTTTTTCTTTGACTGTGGAGGTGGCGATCAGTTGGCCTTCTTCTGGTTTCCAACCGCGCCTGACGCTCAACCAGGCGTCACTCATGCGGCAAGCCTGGTAGCAAAAGGTGATATCACCTCCGCGCATGCTTCGATGAATCACGTGGCCTTTGATGTTCCACTTGAGAAGATGGACGAGTACAAAAAGAAACTCGATGACGCCGGCATCGATTCCACCGATGTCTATCATGACGATTCCAAAATAGGTATCAGCCAGGAAGTTAACGAGACCACGTTTGTAAGATCGATTTATTTCAAAGATCCCGACGATATTTTACTCGAATTTGCATCCTGGACGCGCGAGCTAACTGAGGCCGACGTCAATGTTGAGCCGATGAGTGCTGCTAGTTGACAGCAGTTATCCTGGAATACGTTCCGGCAAATGCTTGTTCGTATGCGTAATCGGTTATGCCTCGCGATTTCAGCGCATCAACCCAACGTTTAGTCAAACCCTGCTCGTGTTCCAGGCCTAGTTTAGTGCCAATGTTACCGCTTAAAAAGTAAGCGACATCGTGTATTCCTTTACGTATCTTCGAAGTCGAAGAATCAAACGAAAAGGTTGTTCTAAAGGTCTAGCTATATGTCCAAAGATGCCGAAACATTACAACGTCTGGTGGATTATTCAGATATTAAACAGGTCCTGGCACAGCACAGTCGTGGCATCGACCGCAGCGATGCGAGTCTGTTCGATTCTGTCTACCACGACGACGCAACTGTCGACTATGGTTTTTTCAACGGCGTTGCTTCCGAGTTTGCAAAGATTGTAACCGCAGGTGATACCGACTCGCCGCCAACGCTCCATCGCAGCAGCAATATGTGGATGAAGCTTCAGGGTGACACAGCACGCTCCGAGAGCTATGTCATGGCCTACTCACCTGACACGGAAGCCGGTGTTCAATCCCTCATCGGCGGCCGATATCTCGATAAACACAGTAAGCGAAATGGCGTCTGGAAAATAGATCATCGCCTGTATGTCCTGGATTGGAATGCAAACTGGCACGGAACAGGATCTGCGGCCGAGGATTTCGTTAAACCATCCAACTGGGGCAATCAGAGAGAGAAAGACGCTGCCCACAGCACACTTGCCGATTGGAATCGATTATCAGGAGGAACTTCAGTGGCCCACAATTCATTGATAACAGAAGAACTATTAATTGCAGCTAATGCCGCACTGGCAAAGCAAACTATCCATGACCTGATAATGGCGCAGACACGTGCAACCGATCGCGCGGACCTGGATGGCTTTCTCGCAGTTTGGCATCCAGGTGCCACCGCCGACGCAGGGTTCTTTGTAGGCGCCGCAGATGAATACTGCCGCACGATTCTCGAGTTGACAGCTGGTTTCAAAAAAATGTCACACCACGTCGCTAACGAGTGGATCGAGGTAAAAGGCGATAAGGCAGTCTCAGAGAGCTACGTTGTCGTTTTCGTGACCAAGCAGGATGACGATGGCGACCTCTGGGACGAACTGACCGGAGGTCGATATCTGGATAGCTTTTCCAGCATTAATGGTGAATGGAAATTTACCGAACGTAAGTATATTAATGACTGGAATACCCGTCATGAATGCAGCGATCAGACCGGCGAAGGCATGTACGAGGCACTAAGTACCGGCGGTCATAAATACCCCAACGACCCTGTCTACGCACATTGGAGCTGATCTCCACTATTGCCTAGCGCCCCTTAGGTAAACGGGCTCGTGCCATACAAATCTGGCTCGCTTTCATGGTGTCTTTTGGCGGTTTTTACTTAGCTTCTGATATTGGAACAACCAACACCAACACCATTGTTCATCCCATAGCATCCCTAAGTTGAATGCCTGGCGTTAACATCGTCTGCTGCTCCAACTTCTATTAGGCTTTGCACAGCCTATTGACTCAAAGCTTTGGGTATCAGTAGTGAGCCCAGACTCGAGCTCGGAAACATCTGAGAACCGTAACCTGTCGATGCAGGGAAGTCGCAATTATGTGCCGATCCTGCTTATATTTACTGCATCTATACATTTCGTCGACAAACAAATTCTGAACGTGCTTCTCGAGCCAATCGGTCAAGAGTTTGCACTATCCGACAGCTTGCTCGGCCTATTGTCAGGTATCGCGTTCGCCGATTTTTATAGGGCTCGGTCCGCTTTTTGCAGGAATACTGAGCGATCTTTATATCCCGCATCCCGGAGATGAATCACTCCGCTGGTCAATGATCAGCGTTCTTATGGTTAACGTGCCGGGCATTGTTTTCTAGTTAAGAACGGCGAGTTCAGCTCTGAGAGACATCAGTCTAAGCCAGAATAAATAGCCATCACGCTGGTCAGTGGTCCAGGGAAAAACCACGCTTGAGTCATTGTGACGTTTTGGTTATTCTGCTGTTGGTCCGCGACTAAACGCGCGAGCCAACTGTAACTGTATAGAAGTTCTGAGGTAGTATCTAATAATAAAATAATAAGGAATCCTTATGAGTTTTAATCAAATTATGCCCGCGCTAGGTATTCTGGTGGCAATTATTTCAGCATTTGTCCCGCTGGAGTGGTGGCCTTTAATACTGCTGCTTATAGGGTTAGTACATGGTTTTGGTGGGCAAGAAAAAGACCCTGTGATCGTAGTTTCAGTGGTTCTCGCGGCGATTGCCTTTCCAGCTATCGCTGATCATTTGAATGCGATTCCCGTGATCGGTGCACATCTTGACACCATTATTGATCAATTCGCCATCGCCATCGGCGGTTACGCGATAGCCCTTTTAGTTTTGGATCTGAAAAACAGGATCATGCCCGCTGAGGCTTGATTCAACACAGGGTCAGGCATCAACTTGATGCCCGATCCTGTTTTTAGCATTGTTTTTAGCATGAAGTGGCCATCAGCCACGCTGACCAGCCTCTGGCCAGCACAACTTTTGCCCTGCCTCCTGTGATATTGATCGACTTTGACCCTCAAGCACAGAAACCCGCATACCCAGAAACCCAAGCCATGGCGACTGATCACTGCGATATTTGACAAATTTTACGCAAATCGCCCTTATGAACACGGGCTTTTGAACCCTTTAACCACAGCTCAGTATTATCTGCGGGGGGGCTTCACCGCGATAAAACCCATTAGGTCTCAGACAAATTTCGACACCTAGTCAGACTTTGACAATCCAATAGCGCCCCTTAACTTAGAGACTTAGAGACTTATAAACCGAATAAGCATTGGTGGCGTTATTTTAGCCTATCGAACCGCGTGCAAATTACGTGTACTCTTGCAACGACGTTAAACGACATAAAACGCCGCAGAATTATTCGAGGAGATTCAGAGCATGAGTTCCATCCCTGTCGAATTTGACCCCGCCCACATCAGTTCACAATCTAACCCTGACGCTCAGATGTATCACGCAGAGTTATCATCGAAAGACCCAATGCAATCAGTTCTTAAGAACAACCCTGAAATCTATTTTGTGCCGCCGAAGCGAAGCCGTGACTGGGGAAAGTGGGAATTCAAACCAGGCTCATATTACGACACCACTATTGGTTCGAAACATGCCTATTGGAAAAACGAGGATCTACCAAAAGCCACTAAGGACATCAACCGCCTGCGGTCCGACATGCTGAAGTGGGGCTACTGTAAAATAGAAGATGCGCTTTCTGAAGACCAGGTGGCCATTATTAGGCAGCGCGTTCTTGAGCAAGCAGAAGGCGAAAGGCTTGCCGGTATCGCGCAGAAAACCCCGAGCGGACAAAACATCAATTGCTGTGTTAACAAAGGACGGTGCTTCGAAGGACTAATAGAGCAACACCCATCTGTAGTCCAAGGGGGCGGATTGGTAGAACAACTGGTCACAGAAGCGCTGGGACCTAACTGGATATGTACCTCCCTTATCGCCTCAATCTCTTTACAGGGCGGAGTACCCCAGGCTTTGCATCAAGATCAGGATATCGCGCTTGATTCCAGAAGCCCCTTAACGATTAATATACTTACGCCGATCACCGACATTGACGAAACCAACGGTGGAACACTTGTTATCCCCGGCAGCCATCTTGTCTTGTCAGCCGCGGTTCGAAATCAAAATCCTGTCGGCAAACTGCCACCAGCGATCAATATTGATGCCAGGGCGGGCACCATGATCATCACCGATGGTCGTTTGTTACACGGCACGGGTGTTAATCACACAGCGTTGCGCCGCATCGTTATGCTCAACGGTATGCAACATCCGTTAATAAGGCAGCAGGAAAATTGGATGCTGTCAGTCAGACCTGAAGTGCTAAAGCGAGCGAGCCCGAAGCTCCTTCAGCGCATGGGCTATCAAGCAACGAATGCCGCACAAACCAATGAAGGTCACGGGTTCGGCGCCAAAGGCTCGATAGAAGAGGCTGCAGGTTCTACTGTGGGTTTTCGTTTAGCGGCTGATAGAGGAGAGTACCAGCGCGTCGGTGAGCTGGGGCCAAACTCTACAAAACAAGAACTCAATGCTTCCTTTACCTTACGGGATGTCGTCAGTAAGGCCCGAGCTAGCGGCCAGAGTGCACCGGTGGGTATCGGTGGAGCTAAAATAAACCCCTAGCCGAACCACATTATCAGTCCTTCAGTTTGATTAGGACTGCTCCTGGATTTCTGCTCGGCCCTCTTTCTGAGCTAAAATCTGAGCCTGAACCTCTGCAACTTTCTGTTCCGTTAGTGGGTAGTTCCAGAATAGCGGCATGGCAACGAATTTGAACATCGCCGGAATAATCGAATAGGTAACGGCCAACATCAGCAACGAGAACGGCGTGTTGGTCGTGTCTCTTGGATCTGCCAGGGAATCAAACCCCCAGAACACGACGAGACCGGTACCAATAAAAAGCCCCAAGGCATAAGCAAGTTTTCGTGTCATCGACCAAATAGAAAAATAGGCTCCGCCTTGACGCTTGCCTGTCATGCTGGAATCGACATCAACCACATCGGCCGCCATCGCATAAGGCAAGGCTGATAGTGCACCAATTGACGACCCTTTCAGACACATAATGACAATAAAAAACAGAAACTTGCCGGTCGGGATGCCTTCAAAATAGGCGACCGATGATACGTAGGCTTCTTCAGGCAGGAAGGTTAGAAGGTTCGAGATCTGAAAAGCATCAAACCAAACCAGGGGCGCAATGGCGATCAGTGGAATTAAGGAAGCCCACAACGCATACCAACCGATCGCAACCATCGTCGCCCTGTGCTTACCTATCCGACGAGAGAGTTTGAACCACAGAGGAATGGCGATAAGTTGTGACAGAAAATACGGCGCCAGATAGAACCCGAACAAATCGCCTGCAAGCAGGACGTGTTTCACAAAAAAGAAACTCAAGGTGTTGGTCATCGCCGCGCCAATCGTCGAGAACAAAAATGCAATCACCAGGCGCCGATAAGGTTCGTTCTTCCATACGTACTTCAAGCTGTCTTTTAGCGAAAGGTCGTCTTTTTTGGTCTCGGTCACCTTGAACTCGGGTACCGAGAACACGGTGTTGATCACCAGAATCGGCATAATGATGGCTATCGCCAGAGACAAAAAATACACAGCGTCCGTAGGTTTGCTGTACCCGAAAAAGAAGATGATTGCGGGCGTGAAGGCACCAATCAGCGATCCCGTGACCGCAAAGCCCTCGCGCCAACTGGTCACCAGTGTGCGCTCGTGATAATCAGGGGACAATTCTGCCCCCCATGCACTGTAAGGAACATCCTTAATGGTTGAGCCCACATAGGTAACGACCAGCATTATCAACATCCAGGGGTAACCACTGTTGACAGTCAAACCAAGCAGGCTCACCTCGCGAAAGGTGATCGGTGGGATGAACAGCATGCAGATGCCGAATATGTAGATCGGCATACCTAACAGGACAAACGGTTTTCGTCTCCCCCAGCGAGTTCTAAGCCGATCGGACAGAAATCCGACGACAGGGTCAGTGACGCCATCAAAAACTCTAGCAAGAACAAGAACGAGCCCTACAAAGGCTAGGCCAAGACCGAACCCTTCGCTATCTGCATAGACTGCGGGCAAGTAAACGGCCATCGGAAGTCCGACCATCGCCAACGGCATGGCCGGCGCGCCGTAAGATGCAAGCATCCAAGAGTTCAATACGCCCGGTTTGTATTCTTTCATGTCTACCCTTAGCCCAAAAGATCAGCTCTAACGTGTTACAGCAGAATACTCACTTGATTCCTCACCGGCCAACACTTGTGGCAATGTATTGCTTCCGGTAAGTGCCAAGCCTTGCGATAAACTGAAACCGACTTGTCTACCGCTCGCAGCCAGGTCGCTCATGCGTTTAGCCGCTATTTGATCGGCGCCAACATATTCTTAACACCAGCCAAACCACAAGCCTCGTCATGCTCTGCCGGCGCGCCAGAAACACCAAAGCCACCTAGATGTTGCCCCGATACCGACGGCACGGCTACACCACCTTGAATTACCGTAAGATGATCAAGATAGCGAATGCCTAACGGTTGCGTTTGGTCCGCGAATTCGATCTCAGCAAGTTCGCTGGTAGCCAAAGCAGACACCGCAGCTGTACGACCCTTAATGTGTGCAAATTCAACGGTTACGAACACCGCGCCATCCTGACGCGCGAAGAATTTCAAATTCCCGGATGCATCGTAAACAGCCATCGAAAGTGCCGCGAGCTCGTGCTTCGCGGAATAGGACTCGCAACCAACAACCAGGTCTTGTGCTTGCTCCAAGGTCAGCACTTCTTCCATATAGGGCTTCGCTGCACCGGCAAGCTCGGGCAACAGGCTCAATGCAACAATTGCTAACAATACTTTCATCATCGCCCCAGGTTCAATCTTACTCATGGTTAAAGGGATATGGAGACCCTGTACACTTTACCTGACCGGAGGTTTCGCCAGAACCTCTTCGACCAGATGGGCTTCACACAAGCAAACGCCCTGTTATCTTTTCTTCCACACGATAAGCACTGATTCACTAGCTTGCAGCTATCCCTATAGGCGCCCAGGCCAGCAGAGATGAATCACCTTCAAAAGTGTTGTGGACCAGGTCAACACCAGCCGCAACCGCCATCTCCTTATATTGCATCCACGACTGAACCGCGACGATTGGCGTTCCCTGACCTTCATCAAACTGCAAAGGGCCATAGACATTCGCCGTGTAGATTAGATCTTCATCGCTAACACGTTGGGTTTCTTCATGACGCGCACCGGCCGGCTCGTAAAACCAAACACCTGGGCCATATCCCTCAGGCGGGCCAGCCCGATAACCAATACGACCGTTAAGCACCATGAAGTCCGCGGCACCCAAATGATAGTGAGGTCCCGCAACACCATTGTGTCTTACGATCAGCGACGTGATACCTGTTTCTTCACTGACTCTTAGCACCTTTAGCCCCATATCCGGCACCGAGGGATTTTCGATCCAAGGGATCGCCCGAGTATCCACAAAATGTGGGTGCACACTGCGGCCTACATCTGCAATATTCTCTGCCTCTGAGACGAGTGCTTTGGTGTCCGTTCCGGCAATTGCTAGTGGTTCTGCCTGCCCCTGATAGGCAGGCGGTCTTTCCTGCATGCACTCGGCCAATGTATTGGGGACTAACGTCACACCCTGTTCCTTGGCAGCTGCCATCACGTCCAGCGCTGTCAGAATACTGGAGACGCCACCATTTTCGTTAAGAAAGGCCACAGCGCCATAAAAGTTACCGAGAAACTCAACATCCTCGGTAGCGATAAACCTGTCTACTTTCGCATTCGCAGGAATGTAACCCCAGGTACCTGGCTCAAGAGTTCCCGCCATGGGGCCCTCCGGATAGCTCAGCGTGCCAGAAAGCACAAGCATATCCATTGCACCCAGGTAGACGAGATTCTTTAGCTCTGTCCCACCCTTTACCTGAATCACCGCACTGAACATGCCGCTTTCGCTACTGGCACGCAGTGGTTTTATCGCCATGCCTGGTGCTTGAGGCAAGGTCATCCATGGGATGTCATTGGTATCCACTCCGCCCTCAAGGCCGGTGGGGTTAAAGTCGGGGTTGTAGCCTGCGTTCATATTGACCTGCCTCTATTAATCGACACTGCTAAGGTGCCAGAGTTGTGGGGGAAGAGTAAAGAGCCGGCATAAATAAAGACGACTCGTGATCTACCATGGGTGAATGTCCCCGGTCCATTTCAGAAAGGTGCCCGTATCTGCAATCGTCATTTTACTGATGACTTCGCGGACTCCTTCGGCACTTTCGCTTGGTTCGATATCGGCCACATCACCAGCCATGTCAGTTTTCACCCAACCTGGATGCATGGGGACCACAATCACACCCTGCTCCTTCAATTCTGTCGCCAGCCCCGTCATAAGACGATTAACCGCTGCTTTGACACTGGCGTAGGAATAACCGATCAGGTGGTCATAAACATGTGCTGCCACCTGGCTGGACAAGGTAACAACCTTTTTTTGCTGCCCTGCCAGCACATTGGGTAACAAGGTTTGGATGACACGGAAGGGCCCCATTGTCATGACGTTGAACTCAAACGCCCAATTGTCGTAGTCCATGTTCTGGAAGGTCTGTGTCTCTAGACCACCCCAGACCCCTGCGTTGTTCAGCAACACATCGATCGGCTGATCGCCCAATTCAGCAGCGAAGGCATTAACCGACTGCGTATCTCCTACGTCCATTCTATGGACCGTCAAATTGTCCATGGATGCGGCAAGTGCATTTAATTGATCGGCTTTATCAGGGTTGCGGGTTGTTGCAAAAACTCGCCAGCCTGCTTCGGAGTACTGTTTCGCCAATTCACAGCCAATGCCCCTGGCTGAGCCAGTAATCAGAATGGTGTTCATTATATTTTTTCCAGATATTTAGTTAGCGTCTCGTGAAAATGCCTGACACGAATTTCCTGATAGTTAGCCAGGGTCGCACCCGATTTACCGGCCGTGGCCGCGCCCTCCTGAGCTGCCTGCATATTACCGGTATCCTGATCGAATACATGTCCGACATAGGGGTCCATACCGGACACAGTCGTATAAGATTCTTCAACCTTCAGCCGGACCGGCTCCGCAGGCTCAACAACCTCACCAACCGGCCGAGGTTTCAGCAGGATTAGATCGAACAGTGCTTTGTCGTGAGACATTCCCAAAGGCCGGAATCGATAAACAATTGGGAAAGAAACACCCGAGAAAAACTGTTGGTTCGGGAACACGAAATACGCTATCGAGTCTACGATCTCCGAGTCACTCACCTGAGAAATATCCTGACCGGATTTAGCCATGCTCTGGCGGAACTGCTCCGCCATTACCTGTCGCGCTGTTCCACCTTCGGGGACCACCAGTTCATCCGCCACATCATCACGATCGCCCACTAGAAACATATCAAGGATCTGTTGTTCGGTGAGCTCTTCCTCGCAGAAGGTGCTTGGTATCCCCGCCACATTAATCAGCCGACTGACGTGGTCTCCATAAAAGTCATACTGGGTATTTGCATCACCATTAGTACGCATCAGTTGGCTGTGAGTTTCCATCACATGGTAGGCCTCCAGAAAAGCCTCCGATGCAATCTTCCAATTACAGTTAAGTTCTTTCTGAATGTGTTGCGCAATGTACCGATCTTCAAATACCTTGCTCTGGATGTGTTCGGGCAAAGGATTCAAATAATCGAGCAGCGGCAGCGGCTCAGCTTCCAGGTTGATAAACACAAACCCTCCCCACACATCGCAATGGACGGAGGAGAGGTCTGTCTTTGCTTTATCCACGTGAGGAAAATCCCATTCACAAGGCAGGCTTTTTATACGCCCATCCAGATGCCAGTCCCATCCATGGTATGGACAGCGAATCGATTGGCTGCTGCCTGAACTAAATGACGGTTTCAGTTTGGTCCCGCGATGCATACAGGAGTTACGATATGCATTGATTGCACCGCTTTTTGTCCGCATAACGATCACTGAGTATGGCCCTATGTCATAGACATAGTAATCACCCGGTTCGGGAATATGTTCTTCACGGCAAGCCCACTGCCAGGTTCTTGACCAAAGGTTTTCTACTTCCTTATCGAAATATTCTTTCGTGGTATAACGTTCAAAAGGAATGTCCTGATCCCCTAAAAACTCATAACTTTGCTTTCTTAAGTAGCTGGGGACATCTCGGGAATCCTCGTCCAACAAGTCCTGAACACTAACACCCGGACATCGTGCCTCACCGGACTTTGGTACTACTTCTTCAGACATAACACATCTCCTCTATCTAATTGTCTTCGTATTTACCCAGGGTGTAAAGTACCGGACAATCAGCCATTCAAAAAACGCATATGACTCATTCGAAAGGATTACCAGGATTACGCGGCACCGATCATTTAGGCATTACAGCACCAGACTTCGACGAAGCCGTCGATTTTTTTACCCATGTTCTGGGTTTAGAACCTTTCTATGAAATGGGTCCTTTTGAATCAAATGAAGATGACTTTATGCTCGACATGTTGAACGTCAATCCTCGAGCAGTGATCCGACGTGTTAAACAATTTCGTTGTGGCTCTAATACAAACATTGAGCTTTTCGAATACGAGAGCCCGGACCAGCGACGTGAAATGCCAAAAAACAGCGATTGGGGCGGGCACCATATCGCGCTCTACGTGGATGACATAGATGTCGCTATGGATCATCTAAGGGCACACGAAGTAAGGCTCATGCCCGGAGGCGGCGGCCCAACTATAAAAGATGGCCCGGAAGCGGGACTTCGGTCTTGCTATTTTCTGACCCCCTGGGGTATGCAGATGGAACTCATTACCTATCCAGATGGAAAAGGCTACACCAAAGATACGGACCGAAGACTATGGGATCCGCGGAGTTAATTTCCGAGGAATTCAGACAGCGTCTTCCGTAAGGGACATGAATTGCTTGCGGAAACTTTCTGCTCCAGGAATCAAACCTCTCTTTACCCAATATCTGATTTCGGCAATAGCTCCGAATCCGCCGGCAGTTCTTGACACTATATTCGCGGAAGTCCGCTTCCAGGTAACTGAGCCGCGCGTTACTTTCTGATCGCGTCAATTTGCTCCAGGCTGGTGGTTCTGGGAGTGGAGCCCATACCAAAATCGTAGCTGGCACCGGTCATAGTTCGCAGATAAGTTATATGGAGGCAATGGTCAATTATGCGGTTGATGCTATTGGCACCGTAAAACGGGATAGCAGTATTAAGGCCATCGATGTTAGAAGCGATCTTCAACGCGAATATATGACAAAAATGAAAAATGCCATGAAATCAACCGTCTGGCAAAACGGCAGCTGTAAATCCTTCTATCGAAAAGGTAAGACTGGCGAGGTGACTAGTCTGTCACCCGAATCCGTGGTCAATTTTATTTTTTCGCGGAAATGGTTTCACTTAAGAGACTATCAATTATTGAAGTAGGCCCCGATCAGCTATCAAGGAAACTGATCAGTCTTTCCTACATGGCCTCGTACAGGGTTCGCGACAAACTGCCGCTTCGTTCATCACCCACCATGGAAGCTTTCATCTGGTTCATCACATAGGAAAAGCAGGTTCTGTTTTCCTGATCAATGACACAGGTAGACCCGCCAAGCCCCGCCCACCAGATGGCATTCTTGTTCGGGGTGATGGGAATGAAGTCATTACCATAGGCATAACCCATCGCGAATTTAACAGGGAACATCAGCACCAGGTCCATTGACTCCAGGAGAACCTCGCGAGATTTTTCAGCGCCTTCAGCCGATAGCAATTGTGTATCAAATGCCAGCCCGTCGTTGGCAAGCGCGCTCTGAGCGCGAACCACCGATCGTGCATTGCCATGGCCGTTTATTGCCGGAATTTCAGCCTGTCGCCAGGCGGCCGAATTGGCCACATCCCCGCTGGAACCGCCACCACCGAAAACCTTCGCAGTCATAGACTCCGGGTCCAGGTTGGCAAATGCAGACGCGTCTGCCGATGTGTCCTGTAATATCTCCGCGACACGAGACAAATCCTGCTCTAGCAATCCAATATGGAAATCCGCACCTAAGGGTTCTGCCACATTTTCACGAAACCAGGAGCCATAACTTTGCCCGGTTATTCGACGCACAACCTCACCCAACAGGAAACCCTGCGTCACGCCGTGATAACCACTTTGTGTACCGGGTTCCCATAAAGGTGCCTGGTTCGCAAGGTCACTTACCGCCAGATCCCAATCATAAAGTTCCTCCGCTGAGAACTGACGACTGAATGCGGGCAGACCGGCGCTGTGACTGAGCAGGTTGGTTATCGTTATACCGGCCTTACCGTTCTCAGCAAACTCCGGCCAGTAGTCAGCAACCGGGGCGTAGAGATCAAGTTCTCCACGATCTGCGAGCATTAGCGTGCTAATAAAGGTCATGGTTTTTGAGGTGGAATAGACATTGACGATGGTGTCCTCTTCCCATGGAAGCGTCTTCGCAGCGTTCCTGTGACCACCCCAAAGGTCGATGACGTACTCGCCTTCAATAGTGACCGCAAAACTACCGCCAACATCACCACGTTCAGAAAAATTTTTTTCAAACTCTTCCCTGACTCTGGCGAACCTCTCATCACAATATCCGTGGACTACCATCTCGTTTTCTCTATTCACTCAAGAAGATTCGATACCTTCGGAAAAGTCATACTTGAAATGCGGGTCGCCTGTGACACGGCCATCCGCATGAACAATGTGAGTTTCCGGGCTGGCAATGTCCAGAAAGTCTTGAACCGTAAATAGCCCCAGGATTTCGCTGTTCGGGTTCGGCTCAACGTGATTCTGCAAAAGGACTTCGCTGTCACTCTCGAAAATACCACGCGCCTCAAAGCCTTCCGGGCAATCGCTGAACGGCGTATGAAATGATCCTGGAGCCTCATAGGAAAACATGCCGTTGTCGACGCGATTAGTACCCTCGCGGTAACCAAACCAGCCTTTGGTCGTAAACGACATCGCCCGACAAATATGAAAGTGAGAAGGAAAATCAGGCGCACCCGGGTCCATGCGGAATGCGTAGGCCACTGTGTTCGTGGGCACATGAACCGTTAGCGCCTTAAAGTACGATCCTTCAGCGACCTCTACCCATTCAAGGTCATTCGCCTGAATATCGGCGGTAATTCGGTCGAGTTGAGCAAATCCAGACCCCATAGCCATACCTTTTTTAAGTGAAATATTACGCCCATCAAGCACCATCAGCGAAAAATAGTAAAGTCCGTGAAGTTCGTAAAAAACTTTAGTGGGTTCCCCTACGGCTGCTTGATTAATTATCTGCAAAATGAATCCGACTAGCGCTAGACCTAAAGATGACCAGGTTGCTTATCCCTCGCGCGGCCCATTGGGTTACGTATCTTGTGTTCGACCATTAGATTTTCACCGGTTTGAATATTCACGTCCTCACGAGGCAGGTCAACACCTTTTTCTGCAAGGAACAGGTTCACACGACGGGCCTTAGGGGAACGGGATTCATAGAGTTTCATATGGTTAGCCTTGTTGTTGTACGGCTGGATCAGAATCCAACGCTAAAACTTTGCCAGTTGCTGGAAAAACCAATTTCCCCGCCTGCGGCTAGTCGAGTACAGTCGGTTGATGTTTATGTAGGGCGTAAAAGTCGTTGAAAATTTATTGTGCTTACCATGGCAAACTGCACCAACATAGCGAACTGAGGAGCTGGTAATGACTATTTCATTAATCGGGGCCGGCTACGGTCGCACAGGCACGCTTTCCCTCAAGTCAGCGTTAGAGACGTTGGGCTACAACAAATGCCATCACATGATTGAGGTCATACGAAATCCTGGCGAACCAGAAAAATGGTTACAGGCAATTGATGCAAAAACGGTTAACTGGGAAAGCCTGCTCGAAGGGTATAAAGCCACAGTCGACTGGCCGGCCTGCCACTTCTACCAGGAGTTGGCAGACTATTACCCAAAAGCAAAAGTACTACTAAGCATCAGGGATCCGCTTGAGTGGTTTGAAAGCATGTCTGCAACGACACTTGGCGTGATACGAAAAAGAATGCAGGCAAGTAATACCGGTCAGCCAAAAAACCTGGGGACCGAGCTCGTCGTCAACGCAGCTTTTGGCGGAAATATTGATGATGCTGAACACGCCATCAGAATGTTTAACCAGCATACGAAAGAAGTCGTGGATACCATCGATCCGGATCGATTGTTGACCTACAACGTTCGCGAGGGCTGGGAGCCGCTTTGCCAATTTTTGGATAAACCAGTACCTGACACCGCCTTCCCACGCGTAAACTCCCGAGATGAGTTTGAAGAAATATTTTTTGGCAGTAGTCTTAAGAAAAATTAGATAGAAACCTTTGCATGGAATCAGTTGGTAAAATATGACGATAACTTCATTGGAAGGTAAGACGGTCCTGATCACCGGGGGCGCAAGGGGCATAGGTAAAGGCATCGCGAGAGCCTGTCTTGAAGAGCGTGCGCAGGTTGTTATCACCAACCTGGATATTGCCGTCGGCAAAGAAACCGAGGAGGAACTATCCAGTCAGGGATCAATCCGAGCCATGCGCTGTGATGGTACCGACCGCCTGGCCATCGACGAACTTATGGAAGACGTCTGGGCTAATGAAGGCCCAATAGATGTGGTGTTCAGTAACGCCGGTCGCGGTTTCAGCGCCAGCACGCTGGAAGCGTCGATGGAAGATGTAAACGACATCTTCTCAACAAACTACATTTCGGCCGTTCATCTGGCACAGAGTTACATTCCCAGGATGATCGCGCTTGATCGTCCAGGGCATATTATGTTTACAGGCTCGGAACACTCGGTCGGACTACCCGCCGGTAACGAAGGGCTGAATTTTGGCTTCTACGGTGCGACCAAGCATGCACTGCTTGCGCTGGCAGAATGGCTGAGAGCTGACCTTCAACAGACGTGTATGTCCGTCAGTTTGTTGATGCCGGGCCCGGTTCTGACAGAGAGCCTGGCGTCGACGTTCAAAATCCTCGAAGCAGATCCTGAAAACCAGCAGATTCGGCAGCAGTTCAGCAAAGAGGTAGAAGCCCTACTCCGCGAGCGCATGATCTCGACCCAGCAATGCGCCCAACTCGCGCTCCAGGGTTTGAAGCAAGGACTGTTTTACATACCGACCCAGTCTTACATCAAATCAGACATTGACCGACGCCATGAGGAGCTCGAACGAGCGTTTTTCGTATTGGACGGCGGTCAGTGAATTCAATATTGAAATTTACTTAACGTTTGTTTGCCCACCATCGACCGGAATCATCTGGCCGGTGATAAAACGCGATCCATCACCGGCGAGGAACACCATAACCGGTCCTAAATCCTCGTCGGGATCACCGTACTTCTGACCCATGGCGATTGGCTGATGGTTCTGCCAGAAGCTCGCTGTTTTATCATCTTCTGTCATGGTCGCCATCGCTTCCTCGTACATCGGCGTCGCCATCGCAGGAAGAATAGCGTTTACTCGAATATTATCCTTCCCCCATGTTCCTGCGGCAGTCCTGGTCCAGGAATGAACAGC
>CEWR01045244.1_pt1 | contig 18143 bp, 12 predicted proteins | sample 356321 | NCBI WGS metagenome assembly CEWR01 (sample SAMEA2621551, study PRJEB7988) | marine metagenome | biome: marine biome (ENVO:00000447); feature: mesopelagic zone (ENVO:00000213); material: "saline water (ENVO:00002010), including plankton (ENVO:xxxxxxxx)" | depth 790 m
GAAGATCGTGACGACATTACATGGCACCGATATCACGCTGGTTGGCCTTCACCCGTCCTTCCAAGCCATCACCCAGTTTTCGATTCTTCGCTCACATGGCTTAACCGCTGTTTCGGACTTTCTAAAGCGAGAGACTGTGCGTGACTTCTCGGTGCCAGAAAGCCGTATCGAAGTAGTACCAAATTTTGTCGATACACGGATCTATCGACCGGGCCTAGAGCCTTGCCATCGGGCCACACTTGCCCCTGACGGTGAAAAAATCGTCATGCATATCTCGAATTTTCGACCTGTTAAGCGAGTGGAGGATGTAGTAGATATATTCGCACGTGTTTTGGGAGAGATTCCATCCCGACTAGTCCTCGTAGGTGATGGCCCGGATCTTCCGCGTGCACGCGCAAAGGTTGAGGAACTGGGAATCCGCGACAGGGTCGTATTCCTTGGGGAGTACACACCCGTGCAAGAATTGCTATCATGCTCGGACTTATTCCTCCTGCCCTCCGGGAGCGAATCGTTTGGGTTGGCTGCGTTAGAGGCAATGGCGTGCGGTTCACCGGTAGTTGCATCTCGCGTTGGTGGCTTGCCCGAGGTGATCATCGATGGAGAAACCGGGTACTTATGCGAGGTTGGTGACATCGATGAGATGGCAGCCGCTAGCATCAGGATTTTGAGTGATGACAAGCACCGTAAGGAGCTATCCGATGCTGGACGCGCATTCGCGGTGAAGCATTTCTCCTCTGAATGCATTGTACCTCAATACGAAGAATATTATCGGCGAATCCTGGGATCTCAGTCTCCATGACAGCCTTGGAAGCGCTCGTGCTTGGGATACTTCAGGGGGCTACAGAATTCTTGCCCATCTCCAGCTCTGGCCACCTGGTCATGGCGCAAGAAGTTCTAGACATCGAGGTGCCCGGCGTTCTCTTCGAAGTTTGGGTGCACCTGGCCACATTGCTATCGATCCTCCTCATCTACCGGAACCGGATAGCCGAGTTATCAAAAGGGATTCTGGGTAAAGATCGCAGCGCCTTTGAGTACATGGGCTTAGTTGGGTTGGCTACTCTTCCTGCCGTTGTTACAGGTTATTTTCTTGGTGATCTGGTGAAGGTGATGTTTGAGAGTCCTGTGGTTCCCGGGGTAGCTCTTCTGGTGACAGGAGGAGTCCTTTGGACCAGCCGGAGAATTTCTATCCCTTCCATGGGAGACCGTCCCGGGTGGATTGGTGCGTTAGTGATCGGCTTCGCCCAGGCGTTCGCCCTGATTCCCGGTATCTCCCGTTCCGGGACAACGGTAGTCGCGGCGCTGTGGTTGGGTCTAAAGGCTGAGGATGCAGCAGCATTTTCTTTCCTTATGGCTATACCTGTGATCCTCGGAGCTACTCTCCTTCAGTTGCCCGAGATTGGCACGTCGCAGTCGCTTCCGACTCTGACACTCTTATTGGCCGGTGCGGCTGCAGCTTTCACAGGTGTTCTAGCGATCCGGACCCTTATTACCACCCTTGGAAAAGGATCCTTTCATTTGTTTGGCATTTATTGCTGGATTATAGGAGCGCTCTTCCTCTCCTACCTGTGGGTGAAATAGGGAGCTGACCTAGATATGTGTATTGCTAGGTGTTGAACCACTGGCAGGGTCGCCCAGTCTCAGAATGGGCTGAAATATGGGGTATTCCGTCTCTGGAGATATACCGCCGTGTTAGCTCCACTAATGACCGCCTGATCAATCTGACTGAAACTGAACCGGCTTCATTCAGCGTGGTGATTGCAGATGAGCAGACGGCAGGACGTGGACGCGCTGGGAGTAAATGGTACTCACCCGATGGGGCAGGATTGTTGATGTCGGTTCTTCTACCAGCCTTGTCAGCTTCCCAACCGTTTGCCCCTCTGATAGTAGGAATCGCGGTTGCCCGAGCTATAGAGGTCTTGGCTGATGGTTTCTCCACTCAAATCAAATGGCCCAATGATGTTTTTCTCGAAGGGGGTAAGGTTGCCGGAATCCTTTGTGAGTCAGCAGGTGAGTGGATAGTTACAGGGATAGGTGTGAATATCCGGACTCCGGTAGCCGGGTTCCCACCAGAATTCACAGGCCGTACTTCTTCACTTGAGGAGACTTGCCAGTTGACCCTGGCACCCAGCTACGTTGCAGAAGCTTTGATTTCTGAATTACACAAGGTTAAGCCGGTATTTGATGATCCTATGTATCTTGATCAGTTGCCCTCTGGACTCTATGAGGAACTCTTGAGCCGAGATGCACTTTTCGGGTCAGAGGTGACGACGGAGCAGGAGGGAGGTGGTGTGGCACGTGGTATCGACGAACGAGGCGCACTCATACTGGAGCGTGAAGACAGTTCCCGGGTACGGGTAGTATCAGGAAGTGTGACTCTGATTGAACCCTGAGCACCCAAAGCAGATCTTGCTTAGAGAGGTGATATGCAGCTGGTTGTTGATGTAGGAAATACTGAAACCGTGATTGGACTGGCTTCAGGTAAGAGAGAATTGGCCGGCCACTGGCGAATCAGTTCAAGTGTGTCTCGGACGATTGATGAGATGACAGTATTGGTGCGTGCGTTCTTATCTAATAATGCCATGGGCGACTCCAAGATTACGAGAGGTGTAGTAGGCTCAGTCGTTCCGACCGCCAACAGAGTATGGACGAAGACGCTACGGAGAATTGTGACGGGAGAGGTGCTGGTAATCGATCCACAATCTGATCTTCCAATCGAGCTTGATGTAGAAGAGCCGATGTCGGTTGGGGCAGATCGGATCGTCAACACTCTCGCTGCCCGTGAGCTATACCATCGTGACACGATCGTTGTGGATCTAGGCACAGCTACGACTTTCGATTGCATAACAAAGGAAGGAGTCTTCAAAGGAGGAGTGATCTCTCCGGGACTCCTGACAGGCATCGACTGGCTTGCCTCAAGAACGGCGAAGTTACCGCGCGTTGAGCTGGCCCCCCCACCTGCGGTAATTGGCCGAAGGACTGAAACTTGTATCCAAAGCGGCATCTTTTATCAAGCGATCGACTCTATAGATGGGATGGTTCAACGGTTGAGAGAAGAATGGGATCGCCCGGACGCTTATGTAGTAGCTACCGGGGGTTTCTCCAATACTATCGGGCCACATTTGGCAAGGATCGACAGGATCGAACCGTTTCTCACTCTCTTCGGTCTAGCGATGGCTGGCGAGTATTTAGAGGGGTAGATTTGAACTTGAATTCACTCCGCTTCTGGCCTCGAGCCCCATGACTCTATCCCCTGTATTCCGGTCCCAGGACGCGGTGCGCCTGTTAGGGAAACACGGTGTATGGACTCGTCTTGGGAGTGATATGGAAGCTCAGGCAGAAGCGGTGCGGATTGTGCAAGCAGACCTTCGAACGCTGATTGCAGAACAATTCCTTACCGAAGCGCCGCACGTTCCATCGGCAGCCGAAGCTACGACTCCGGAAGGGCTTTATTTTCTTCAGGAGTATTTTTTCCTCATTCTCTTCCGGTCCATCTTTGCCACGATAGGTGTTCCGGAGGAGCGCTTGACGCTCTATACGGAGCTGAATTTTTGCATCAAGGGAACGATAACCGCGGCTGACAACATTTTTGATGACCAGGCCAAGACTCTTTTGCCCCTTGCACCTAACACGGGCGCTCGCTTCATGTCGATTCTTCAATTGATGTCATTCGAACGCTTGTTACGGAGGGCACTTGAAAGGGGACGAGTCAAGGGGATTCTTAATGGGACTCAGTGTGATGCGATACAGCGCGAATTGCTTGATCGCATGGCCTTGATCGGTAGGCTAGAGGGGTCGGAAGAGGAGGGTGTCGAAGAAATTCCTAGGCCAGAAGTAATGCTTGACAGCGTTCACCGCATTCGTGGGGGTGACCTCTTCGCACTCGCGTTTGCAGCACCGAAGGTGCTAGAAGAAGGCGGATTGAGTGAGAAGTTATCTGCAGCAGAGTACTCGGTTGCACAACTTGGCACGGCATTCCAAATCGTTGATGACCTTACTGATTTTGAGGTTGATGTTAACCGGCGGAGTAATAATCTGCTTGTCTCGCAGATCCACCACCACGGTTCGGAAGAGGAAAAAGCGACTCTGACCAGATTGCGGGTAGGTGAAGGAGTGCCCGAGGGTCTTGTCGAATCTCTATTTCTGAATTCGGCTGCCTCAGTACTCGATATCGCTTATTGCGAAGCAAGAGCAGCATTTATGGGGCTCGCAGAGTTGGGCTACTGGTTCGACCCATCGCTCGCGGAGCAGGTTGTGCACGCCATTGTCGGTCTCGACGGTGTTCTGCGTATGGAGGCACTGGCTACGGGCAGTTAGCCAGCCGAGAATATCGAATTTGGTATCGCTGGAGTCATAGCCAGAGATTCGAGAACGCTAGCGCTTGACACCCTGCCTCGATTTTCGATCTTACTTCGCTCTTGGCACTCCCGTTATTAGAGTGCTAAGCCAAGAACTGATCTATCAGTTTAAGGCTCATTTCCACGTTGTTAGGAGGAGGCCAGATGGGTGATGGCGCAAGCAATGTCAGGCCGCTGTCGGACCGCGTCGTGGTAAAGCCACTTGAAGAAGCAGAACAGATGAAGGGTAGTATCTACATCCCAGACACTGCTAAGGAGAAACCATCGCAAGGAGAGATCATTGCGGTCGGACCTGGCAAGATGTCTGATGAGGGTGCACGGATTGAGCCTGACGTAACAGTCGGGGATAAGGTTCTTTACGGGAAGTACAGCGGTACGGACGTCACGCTGGACGGTGACGAGTATCTGATTCTGAGAGAATCAGACATCCTCGCGATCGTTTCTTAGCGCAACGCAATTGACGAACTAGGAGATACGAATCATGGCAGCCAAAGAGCTCTGGTTTGACGTTGAGGCGCGTGCGCGCCTCAAAAAAGGCGTCGATAAGCTCGCCCAAGCCGTAAAAGTGACACTCGGCCCTAAGGGTCGAAATGTGGTGCTGGATCGGAAGTTCGGCTCCCCGTTGGTGACCAAGGATGGTGTATCGGTCGCCAAAGAGGTGGAGCTCGAAGACGCAGTTGAGAACATGGGCGCACAGATGGTCAAGGAAGTCGCTACTAAGACTTCCGATGTTGCAGGTGATGGAACCACCACCGCGACTGTTCTTGCTCAGGCGATTTTCGGCGAAGGCCTTAAGAACGTTACGGCAGGGACAGATCCCATGGGTATACGCCGCGGGATCGATCAGGGTGTGGCTCTCGTAGTTGAAGAGCTGAAAAGAATTTCAACTGACACACAGGGTAAGACTGAGATAGCTCAGGTCGGATCGATCAGCGCAAACAATAATGCTGAGATCGGCGAGCTTATTTCAGATGCAATGGAAAAGGTTGGGAAAGACGGGGTGATTACGGTCGAAGAGGCTCGCGGCCTTGAAACCACACTTGAGACTGTTGACGGTATGCAGTTTGATCGCGGCTATCTCTCTCCATATTTCGTAACAGATCCGGAGAGGATGGAGGCATCGCTCGAAGATCCGATGATCCTAATCTATGATAAGAAGATTTCGGCGATGAAGGATCTATTGCCAATTCTTGAAAAAGTGGCACAGATGGGTAAGCCGCTCTTGATTGTGTCTGAGGATGTTGAGGGTGAGGCTCTTGCGACTCTGGTCGTCAATAAGCTTCGGGGTACGCTGAAGGTAGCGGCCGTGAAAGCGCCGGGCTTCGGTGATCGTCGGAAAGCTATGCTCCAGGACATCGCGATTCTCACAGGTGGACAGGTAATCTCGGAAGAGGTTGGCTTTAAGCTAGAGAATGCGGTGGCGAGCGACCTTGGGAGCGCAAAAAGCGTCATAATTGACAAGGACAATACGACGCTGATTGATGGTGCTGGGGAAGCGGACAAGATTAAGGGACGGATCGAAGAGATTCGTGTCTCAATCGATAAGAGCACCTCTGACTACGATAGTGAAAAGCTTCAAGAGCGCCTTGCGAAACTCGCAGGTGGTGTTGCGGTCATCAGTGTCGGTGCGCCGACAGAGACCGAAATGAAAGAAAAGAAGGCACTTGTAGAGGATGCGCTACACGCGACCCGGGCCGCTGTCGAAGAAGGCATCGTTCCAGGTGGTGGCGTTGCTCTGCTTCGCGCACAGGCGACGCTCGCCGATGCTGAACTTGAGATCGAGGATGAGATGATCGGAGTGCAGATCCTCTCCCGTGCTCTTGAGCAGCCGATACGGCAGATTGCAGAGAACGCTGGTAGTGAAGGTAGCATCGTAGTCGAGCGTGTCCGAGCCGGTAGTGATGGGTTTGGCTACAATGCTCAGTCAGACGAGTATGAAGACCTTGTGAGCGCAGGGGTTATTGACCCGACAAAGGTTGTGCGTACTGCACTCCAGAATGCTGCATCAATCGCAGGGTTACTTCTCACAACTGAAGCGGTAGTAGTGGAGCAGCCTCAGGAAGAAGGACCACCAGCAATGCCTGGGGGTGGAGACATGGGTGGGATGTACTAAACCAAGTCTTCATAGAGAAATGCGGCCCGGTCACTGTTTCAGTGGCTGGGCCGTTTTTTGTCACGGGATTCCGACTTACCGTTGGCGCTTGCTACTGCAGAGACTCATTGCGTTTGCACAAGCTCTTGAGTTACAGCTAGACATTGATTTGGGTGTCTCCGAATTTCCTGAGACTTTATCACAGGATGGGTCTGTATATTCTGGCCGTGCTTCGGCAGCTACAGTTCAGGAATTACAAAAGGATTTCCTGTCCTGTAAGGGATAGTTGCTCTATCTTTATTTGTCAGAGCTGAGTGAGATTGCAGTGTCCCTCGATACCACTTCTGCTAGATGAACCAATTCTCCCCAACGTTGTTTACTGGAGGCCTTGCACTGCTCTTGTGGGGCAGTGGTGGTGGGCAGTTGGATCAGACCCAGACCACTGATCCAACTCTGCTACTGTCAGGTTATGCTGAAATAGTTGGGTACGACAGTGAGTCAACGAATGACGAGATTATTCAGGCTTACTGTGTGCGTTGTCATAATGAAAGGATGCTACGCGGGAATCTGTCCCTTGAAGACTTCCGAATGTCGGCTTCTCATGAGGAGGGTGAGACCACTGAGAAGATGATCCGAAAGCTTCGAGCGGGCATGATGCCTCCGCCTGGGGCCCGTCGTCCCGCTGGGGATACGCTCGTAATGCTTGTGCAAAGCTTGGAATCCTCAATGGATATGGCAGCTGCTAAGGCTCCGAACCCTGGTGGGCGCACGTTTCAACGATTAAACCGAGCTGAGTATCAAAGCTCAATTGAGGACCTCCTCGGTCTGAGAATCGATGCGGGAAATTACCTTCCTCTCGATACCAAGAGTGCCAATTTCGATAATATTGCTGACGTCCAAATGGTCTCTCCGACGCTTTTGGATGCCTACTTACATGCTGCAGCTGAAATTAGCCGCTTAGCAGTGGGAGATGCGGAAGCAACTCCAAGTGAGACTCAATACCGGATTCCAAGGTGGGCCTCACAACTTGACCGGGTTGATGGTGCGCCTTTCGGGACCCGGGGTGGAACGGCAACCGAGCACCATTTTCCAGCGGATGGGGAGTACGTATTCCGTATGTCTTTCCATCACGAAACGACTGGCACTGCTGTAGGCAATGGTCGGTCTGCTTTGCACACAGCCTATGCGCCAGAGCAGATAGAGCTTTCCGTCGATGGGGAGTCGGTAGCACTGCTGGAGATGGACCGATGGATGCACGTGTCGGATCCAGCTAGTGTTGAAATACGAACGGAACCGATTTTCATAAGAGCTGGAACACATCGCGTAGCGGCGGCATTTATTCGACGTGCTGAAGGGCCAGTCCAGGATCTGGTATCCCCTCACGATTGGTCATTAGCCAGTACTGCCATTGCGGGTACGTACGGTGTCAATTCTCTGCCGCATATGCGAGACTTGGTGATCTCTGGTCCTTTTAACGTTACCGGTGTATCGGAGACCCTGACACGCACTCAGGTCTTCACATGCCAACCGTCGACGGCTCTTGAAGAGCGCACCTGCGCAGAAAGTATCCTTTCAGGTTTGGGGACCCGGGCATTCCGACGCCCTCTCACGGATGGAGATCGTGAAGCTCTGATGCTGTTCTATGAACAGGGGGCTTCTGACGGAGGGTTCGAGATTGGTGTGCGCGTAGGACTAGAAGCGATACTAGCTAGTCCTCATTTCGTTTTTCGTTTTGAAGAACCACCTGGACCGGTAGCTGCAGGCGAGAGCTACAGGATTAGTGATCTAGATCTAGCAAGCAGACTTTCTTATTTCGTTTGGGGGGCCCCGCCTGACGCTGAACTGCGTACTCTAGCAGAGGAAGAGAGTCTTTCAGATCCGGAGACACTTGAAGCCCAGGTTTATCGGATGCTTTCAGATAGTCGATCGGCGGCGCTTGGACCTCGATTTGCAGCGCAGTGGTTGAGGCTCCAAGATTTGGACAAAGTCCACCCCGACGTTCGACTTGATCCTGATTTTCATCAGCAATTAGCAGATGCGATGCGGCGTGAGACAGAACTTCTGTTCAATAGTCTTATAGCTGAGGACCGAAGTATCTTTGATCTCTATGAAGCAGACTACACCTTTGTTAATGAACGACTTGCCAAACACTACGGATTTTCTGGAGTTACAGGGGAGGAATTTCAACGCTTCACATACCCAGATGATAGCAGGCGTGGTGTCTTTGGACATGGCAGCATTCTGACTTTGACATCGCATGCGGGCCGAACGTCACCGGTACTGCGTGGTAAGTGGGTGATGGAAGTCTTGTTGGGTACTCCACCACCGCCACCGCCACCTGGAATCCCGGATCTGGAAGAGACAGAAGGCAGTGAGGATGGAAGACTGCTTACGACGAGGGAAAGGATGGCACTCCACCGGGAAAATCCGTCCTGCAACTCATGTCATCGTTTCATGGATCCCATAGGCCTGGCATTAGATAATTTTGGCGTAAGTGGGAAGTGGCGAGTCCGCGAAAACGGAACAGCACTCGATACGAGAAGCGAGCTTTACGACGGCACCCCCATTGAGACTCCTGGTGACTTAACCCGGGCTTTGTTAAATCGACCCATACCTCTGGTAAGGAATTTTACTGAAAACCTCATGGCGTATGCGCTTGGTCGGCGTCTAGAGTACTACGATCAACCGACTGTTAGGGATATCACGAATCAGGCTGAAGTAAATGATTACCGCCTCTCATCGTTCATCGTTGGAATCGTGAAGAGTGATGCTTTCCAGATGCAAAGAGCTGGTGTGAGTGTTGAGATTCCCTTGAATGAACAAGAGGTTCACTGAGGAGATTAGCGAGAACATGAAGTTTATTACCGGTAAGCAGATCGGAAGACGAACGTTCTTGCGTGGGGTAGGTTCTACCGTGGCACTCCCCTTTTTGGATGCGATGGTTCCTGCGGGTCGAGTATTATCTGGTTCCCAAGCACTCGCTGATCCGACACGCCTGATTGCTATCGAAATTGTCCATGGCGCTGCGGGAAGCAATGAGTGGGGAGCTACTCAGGATCTCTGGTCACCAGCTGAGGCTGGTCGGGAATTCGACTTGACCCCCAGTTCTCTCCTACCGCTGGAGGATTACCGCGAATATCTGACCATCATCAGTAATACTGACGTCCGCCAAGCTGAGGCATCTAAGCCCAAAGAGATTGGGGGTGACCATTTCAGATCCAGTGCCGTATTCCTGACGCAAGCTCACCCCAAGCAGACCGAGAGTTCTGATGTATATGTAGGAGCGTCATTGGATCAGATTTATGCGACTCGCTTCGGGCAGGATACTCCCATTCCGTCTATGCAACTCTGCATCGAGAATGTTGATCAAGCAGGGGGGTGTGCATACGGATATGCATGTGTGTATACGGACACGATTAGTTGGGGTTCTGCTTCTGGTCCGCTCCCAATGATCCGTGATCCGAGGATCGCGTTCGATCGTCTTTTTGGGGCTGGTGGAAGTCCGGAAGCTCGAGCGGCCCGCCGTCGCACAAGTCATAGTATTCTCGACTGGATTACTGAAGATATAGCTGACCTAAAGCGCACACTTGGCCCTAATGATCAGATCCGATTGGATCGGTATCTCGAGAATGTCAGGGAGCTTGAACGACGAATTGAAGGTGTCGAAGTGAAAAACCGTTCCGGGGAGGTCCGTGAGCTTCCAGAGGCACCGGCGGGTGTCCCCGATTCCTTCAGTGAACATGTTCGGTTGATGTTCGACCTCCAAGCTCTCGCATTCGCATCCGACATGACCAGGGTCTTCTCACTTAAGCTTGGTAGGGATGCCTCGTCACGTGTATATCCAGAGAGTGGAACTGACACCCCGTTCCATCCAGGATCACATCATGGTGGGCGAGAGGAAGCAGTATTGGATTTTGCGACGATCAATAAGTACCACGTTGGCATGCTTCCTTATCTCATGGATAAGTTGAGCGAGGTCTACGAGGGTGATACCCATCTGCTTGATAAGACGATGATTATCTATGGTTCACCAATGGCAGACGGGAACCTTCACAACCATCGCCGGTGTCCCTTGATTACTCTTGGTGGTGCGAATGGGCAGCTTGACAATAACCTCCATGTGATGGCACCGGATGGTACCCCTATGGCAAACGCTATGTTAACGCTGATGCACAAGCTTGGTATGGATGACGTTGAGGGTTTCGGGGATAGTACTGGAGAGCTGTCGCTCACTGCACCCATGAGTAAGGGGTAAGGAGGGCATGGCGGAAATGAGTGCACACTGCACTTCTCGGAAGTTCTCAGTGAGGACTTGGTTCTCTATGGCTCTTTGTTTTTTCCTGTTTGCAGCCGTTCCGCCAGATGCTCCCATTGCAGATGCATCCATGCGTAACGATGCGGCCCAAGTGAGGTTATTAGTAGCGAGTGGTGCGGAAGTGAATACCGCCCATGGAGACGGCATGACCGGTCTTCACTGGGCTGCTGAGAATGGGAATCCTGAAATTGCGAGCGTCCTTCTGGAATCGGAAGCAGACGTTGAGGCTGTAACACGGCTCGGGGCATACCGTCCCCTTCATTTGGCAGCTCGCCGGGGACATGCGTCGGTTATTCAACTTCTGCTGGATGCATCAGCGGATCCCGAGGTTGAGAGCACAACAGGGAGTGTGACACCACTCCATTTTGCCGCCGCCTCCGGAAAGGCCGCCGCAGTTCAAGCGCTGATGGACCATGGTGTCGGGCTTAACGTAAGAGAGTCAATATGGGGTCAGACTCCTCTAATGTTTGCCGCAGCAGCTGGACGTACAGAGGTTATCCGATTGCTTCTCCAAGGTGGAGCTGACCCGGCTCTGACAGCTGTCGTGATCGATATGCCGTCACGCGATGAGTTTGATCGTCAGGATCAACAGGCTCGGCGAGCACGGATGGCGGAGACTGGGCAGACAGTTGATAGAACAGGAGAAGCAAGGCAGGGGGCTACCGAGGAAAGGCGAGTCGCCTCCAGTTCCGGAGGGGTCCGGAGTGCACAGGACCTGTTGCTGGTCCAGCAAAGGGACAGAGTCAATCAACCACTCTCTCACGCTCAGCTAGTGGGAGGATACGGTGGTATGACTGCTCTTTTAATGGCTGTTCGTGATGGCCATGCCTCAACAGCCTTCGCTCTTCTGGATCATGGAGTGGAAATCGATCAGGTGAGTGCAGGGGATCATACTTCTCCTCTCCTCATGGCGCTTATTAATGGCCACTTCGGTCTAGCGATGGAGCTTTTCAACCGTGGTGCTGACCCAACGGTCGCGAGTGATGCTGGTGCAACACCACTATACATAGCATTGAACACAGAGTGGATCCCTAAATCACGGCATCCCCAGCCTACACACCGTCTTCAACAGGAAGTTACATACCTGGATCTGATGAAGACATTCTTGGAAGCAGGGGTGGACCCTAATGCGAGGCTCACGAAGCAGCTTTGGTACACCACATTTGGTGATGACTACCTAAGGACCAATAGGACTGGAGCGACTCCATTCTGGCGAGCTGCGTACGGCTTGGACCTTAGGGCCATGAGGTTACTGATAGAGTACGGAGCTGATCCGAATATCCCGACGCAGAAACCTGCCGCGAGAAGTTATCGTGGAGGGGGTGAGGCCCAATCTGAGGTGCTGGATCCTTCTGGACTTCCTCCTGTGCCCATTGGAGGTCCTGGCGCCTGGCCAATTCATGCGGCGTCAGGGATAGGATACGGCGAAGGGTTCGCTGCGAACATCCATAGGCATGTGCCAGAGAGTTGGATTTCTTCAGTGCGCTACTTGATCGAAGAGCTCGGGGCTGATGTCAATGCCAGAGACCATAATGGGTACACAGCTTTGCATCACGCAGCAGCTCGGGGAGATAACGAGTTGATTCTTTATCTGGTGTCGCAGGGAGCCGATGTCTCAGTAGTTAGTCGCAGAGGTCAAACGGTTGCAGATATGGCGAATGGTCCGGTTCAGAGGATCCTTCCGTTTCTTTCTACGGTAGCGCTCCTGGAAGGACTTGGTTCTCAGAATAACCATAACTGCGTGGCTTGCTGACCTGAGAAGAGCAATGATGGGGATCGCATCCCTACGGGCCTCTTACGAGGGAGCCCCCAATACGACTGGGAGCCGAGGTACCGAGGGTTAGCCACTCTAACTCGACTGAATAGACTGGCTTTACCTGGCGTCAAACAGTGCACTTTTCCTGGTCAGTCCGGATATTGATATGTACCGTTGCAACGTGGAAATACTCCTACTTTGAGGTTACACAGATGCACTGTCGTTGGCTTCTTCTCGGAATGGTTAGTGTGGCTCTCACAGTTGTTCCAGCGAGCGCACAGATAACAAATGGGGAACTATCAGCTGCTAAGCAGGTGCTTAAGTGGCGCGAAATAGGTCCAACGATTATGAGTGGCCGCATTTCAGATATCGCTGTCGTCGAATCGGATCCGAGCACTTTCTATGTGGGCACAGCGACAGGTGGAATCTGGAAGACTGAGAATGCAGGCACGACTTTTGAGCCACTTTTCCAGCGAGAGAAGACTTCCTCCATCGGTGATGTAACGGTTTCACCATCGAACCCAAACGTTATTTGGACTGGCACAGGTGAACCCCAGAATCGCCAATCTTCCCCCTGGGGGAATGGGGTATACCGCTCGACTGATGCAGGCGCGTCTTGGACCCATGTTGGCCTGGAAAACACGCATCACATATCGAGGATCGAGGTGCATCCCATGGATCCGGAGGTCGCATATGTTGCAGCTGTGGGACACCTATGGGGTTCGAATACAGAACGGGGAGTCTACAAGACAACAGATGGGGGACAGACCTGGGAGCATGTTCTGTTCGTTGATGAATATACAGGAGCGATCGACTTAGTAATGGATCCCAATGATCCTAGGACACTGTTTGCTGCGATGTACCAGAGACAACGTCGGGCCTGGGGCTTTAATGGGGGTGGGCCTGGTAGCGGGATTTATCGGACGGTAGATGGCGGGACTTCCTGGATAGAACTAACTGATGGGCTCCCCCAGGGAGATAAGGGTCGGATTGGGCTGGATGTCTACAGAGGAAACGGGAATCTCGTTTGTGCTCTAGTTGAAGCGGATACTCGGACACCAGGTCAAGGCCGGGGTGGCGGTCCAGCCCCGAGTGAGCAGAAGAACGGGGTGTATTGTTCAAGAGATCGTGGTGACAACTGGCAACAGATTTCTCCTACGAACAATCGTCCGATGTACTACTCACAGATCCGGATCGACCCGAATGACGCAGAACGGATATACCTGGGCGGATCAGATCTTTACCGTTCTTCTGACGGGGGAAGAAATTTCACAAATGACGCGGCAGCAGGAGTGCATCTCGATCATCACGCGCTCTGGATAGATCCGAATAATTCTGATCATCTACTGCTAGGAAGTGACGGTGGTCTGAGCGTGAGTTGGGACCGTTCAGATAATTGGTATCAGTTCAGAAACCTACCGATCTCGCAGTTCTATGAAATCGGTATAGATAATAGGGAGCCCTACCATGTGTGTGGCGGACTCCAGGATAATGGTTCCTGGTGTGCACCGTCAGATACATGGTCAGATCAGGGCATCCGTACTCGAGACTGGTATAATGTTGGAAGTGGAGACGGGTTTTTTACCGTAATGCATCCGGTAAACTCGAACGTCATGTTTGCTGAATCTCAGGGTGGCAACCTGACTCGTTTGGATCTCACGACGATGGAGCGGTCACGAATCCGCCCAATTGGTCAATCGAACGAAGATGGAGAACAACCAGATCTGCGCTGGAATTGGGACTCCCCAATCCTGTTGTCTGCTCATGATGAAAACACCATCTATGCTGGGGCAAACGTTCTCTTCAGATCTCAGGACCTAGGACAAACATGGGACCCGATAAGCCCTGACCTTACTTATGAAATCAGTCGGGATTCCCTCTCGATTATGGGTGTTCTTGGTTCAGAGCCTCAGATGTCCTTGAACGACGGACAATCTAGCTACGGGAATCTTACCTCGATCGGGGAATCGCCAGTGAATAGTCAAGTTATATACACTGGAGCAGACGATGGGCGGGTTCAGCTTACACAAAATGCTGGCAATACCTGGACTGATCTTACGGACAATATTGAGGGTCTTCCAGACAATGTGTACGTGACACGCATCGTCGCATCACATGCGGATGCGGGAACGGTCTACATAGCTTTTGACAATCATCGTTCCGATGATTTTGCTCCATATCTCTTCGTTAGTACAGATTTCGGAAATGAATGGCGTGCGGTGGTGAACGGCTTGCCTCAGTCTTCTCTCAACGCTCTTACTCAACACCCGCGTAATCCGAATCTGATTTTTGTTGGAAACGAAATCGGGGTGTACGTATCGGTCAATGCTGGGGGCCAGTGGGTTCAACTCGACAATGGGCTTCCGACTGTGCCGGTAGATGATATCAAAATTGCGCCCAGAGAAAATGATCTAGTAATAGGAACGCACGGGCGGGGTATTTGGATTATGGATGATATCACTCCGCTTGAAGAGCTCACTCCCGAGACGATTACGGCAGAGGCTCATCTTTTCGGGATTCAGCCAGCGATCTCATACAATCGATACACACCTCAAGGATGGACCCCAGGCATCTTCTCGGCCCCCAATCCGCCGATGGGTGTACGCATGAGGTATCACTTGGCGGAAGATACAGACGAAGTGTCTCTGTCGATCATGGACCTGAGAGGGCAGTCGATCCGCAGGTTAGAGGGCACAGGAAATGCAGGCCTGAACGAAGTGATCTGGGACTTAAGGATTCAAGAAGAGAATTCTGGTGGTGACCTAATGGATCCGGGTCCAAGGGTGCTCCCGGGGGCATACTTGGTGCACCTTGAAGCAGGAAGTAGTGTCCTTGAAGGTGAATTTTCAGTTCGCCTAGATCCCCGCGTCACCATTAGTCAAACCGTGCTACTGACACGTCAGGATGCGATGATTTCTTCATACCGCTTATCTGGGGTGGTTTCCGAGGCTAACTCGGCTTTGGGAGAACTGGAGGTACAGCTTGAAGATGCCTTGGGCTTACTAGATGAAGTGAGCCCAGAAAGTGAGGACTTGAAGACCGAGATTGAGCGTCTCCTAGGAGAAGTTGATCAGATTGGGAATGATCTAGGAGAAGGGGGTAGGGGTGCAAACTTGGTTGGTCAAATCGAAGGAGTTACTGGCTCTCCAACTGCTGATCAGTTGCTTCAAATTGAAAAATCATGGGATGAAATGCCTGCGTTTATCGATAGACTTAACATCTTAATCACTTCTGAAGTTCCTGCTCTTTATGCACGACTTGATGATGCGGGCATTCGCCCGGACCCTGGGTCTGCGATTGAAATGCCAAGGCGACGGCGCTAGGTGATGACGAATATGGAACAAATTCAGCTAACCCTGCCGAACGGTGATGTCCTGACGATGGAGCGCGGTGTTACACCGGGCGAAGTCGCCAGTTCGATCGGTCCTGGTTTAGCTAAGGCAGCCCTTGCCGCAGTAGTCGATGGGGAGACAGTAGGCCTAATGGATCCTCTTCAGAGTGATGCAGATATTCGGATCTTGACCTTGAAGGACCCCGAATCACTTCCCGTACTAAGACACTCTGCAGCTCATGTGCTCGCGACTGCAGTCCGAGAGTTACTTCCAAGTGCTGGGATTGGCTTTGGTCCAGCTATTGAAGAAGGCTTCTACTACGACTTTGACGTAGATACACCGTTCACGCCGGATGATCTAGAAGCATTTGAGAAGAGAATGGCCGAGGTCACTGTAGCCGACCAGCCGTTTGAGAGGCGGCAAGTGACAAAGGATGAGGCTCGCCAACTTTTCGAGGATGATCCACTCAAACTTGAGCGCTTAGAAGAGTTCGGGGACGACGAGGTAATCACCGTATACCAGAACGGACCATTTCTAGATTTGTGTAAAGGTCCCCATGTGCCGAGCACGGGAAAACTTGAACATTTCAAGCTTCTTTCTGGTGCAGGTGCTTATTGGCGTGGGGATGAAAAACGTCAAATGCTCCAGCGGATTTATGGGACTGCATTCCATAGTCGCCCAGAGCTGGATGAACACTTAGATCGGCTTGAAGAAGCAAAAAAGAGAGATCATCGGGTCATAGGAAAAGAACTAGATCTCTTTAGTATCCAGGAAGAGGTTGGCTCTGGCCTCATCCTGTGGCATCCCCGGGGTGGTATCATCCGTCACACGGTTGAGGAATTCCTAAAAGAAACGCTTCTCAAGCACGAATACGAACTTGTATTTACTCCTCAGATTGCTAGCGAAGAGCTCTACCGGATGAGTGGACACCTCGAGGTGTTTGAGGAAAATATGTTCCCAGCCATGGAAGATAATGGCGCGCGTTTTCGTATGAAACCTATGAATTGCCCTCATCACTTTATGATCTACAAGACGCAGACTCGCTCGTATCGCGACCTTCCACTGCGCTTTGCTGAACTTGGAACCTGCTACCGTTACGAACGTTCTGGGACCCTACACGGCATGCTTCGCGTGCGCTGCTTCACTCAGGACGATGCCCATATATTTGTGAGGTCTGACCAAATCGCTGAGGAATATGATCGCCTTCTGGATCTGGCGGACTACCTATTGAAGATCTTTGGTTACGAATATCACCTTGCCCTTTCTAGCCGCCCAGAAAAAGCAATTGGTGATCCCGAGGTATATGACCAAGCCACTGAGACATTGCGGGGAGTATTAGAGAGGCGAGGAGCGGACTACATCTTAGATGAGGGTGGAGGTGCCTTCTACGGGCCCAAGATTGATGTGAATCTCGTTGATGCGATTGGTCGAGAATGGCAGGGAGGTACGTTCCAGCTAGACTTCCAGATGCCTCATCGGTTCGGGCTTGAATATATCGGTGCCGATAATAAACCCCACGAGGCAGTCGTAATCCATAGAACCTTGCTCGGCTCTATGGAGCGATTCATCGGCGGATTGATAGAACATTATGGTGGTGCGTTCCCCACGTGGATGGCGCCAGAGCAGGTCCGAGTTCTTCCCGTGGGCGAGCAGTGGAATGAGAGTGCTCGTGAGTTTGCAAAAGATTTGGAACAGGCGGGTATACGTTCGTCTCTAGAAGCACGAGATACTCTCGGATACCGGATTCGTGATGCAGAGACATTGAAGATCCCATATATGGGAGTTATCGGAGAACGTGAGGCAACTAACGGCACGGTTGCAGTACGAAGACGTGGAATGGGGAAGAAGCAAGAAGTGATGGACAGGGGCAGCTTCATCGACAGGGTATTAGACGAGATTCAAAGCAAGTCTCTTGGCTAGATATTACCCTAGTTGCTAGGCCAGGAACTCCAAGGGTGACTGGAGATCATCTCGCTTGCTTACCCATATGTGCTTAGGACGCAGGAAGCCGTTGACCTGGCATCTGACTTCTCACAGATTGTCGTTCCGCTGCTTGCAGCGGGTCACAGTCAAGAAGTGGATCGCAGTGACCGGCGGTCCCGCCTTCAGGGCTCCTAGAGAGCTGACGTGAGGGTCGCGAAGATCGGTACTTGGGATTGTTCCAAGGGTCGTATCCTGTGGTCGCGGCTCGAGACTTGTCTCGGGCTTTTTTTATACAACGGATTTATTGGAGGTCAACAGAAATCAGCAAAGAACGCAGTCGTGTAAACGAGCAGATTAGGATCAGCCCAGT